>Ga0255364_10069_pt1 | contig 28118 bp, 30 predicted proteins | sample ANMaggSSYBR01G12_FD_182087 | JGI IMG/M metagenome (GOLD analysis project Ga0255364, IMG submission 182087) | Sediment cell enrichment communities from methane seep in Santa Monica Basin, California, United Staets - ANME aggregate JGI... | ecosystem: Environmental > Aquatic > Marine > Cold seeps >...
CCAACTGCTTATTATTTTTTCCAATCGTTCTGAGCGTAAATTCTTCACCAACTCCTTCTGGGCAACCTCGCGTTTACCCTCCTGCAGCGTCCGTAATGGCTCAAGATGGGTCCGCCAGGTTTTTGGAATTTTCTGTTGATAAATGGGGAAATGCTGCAATCCCACATCAAGGTCTCTGACCTCACTGGTAAACCGATGAATCCAGCGAAAAGACTCCCGGTATTCCGCTAAAGTATCTTGCGGAAAGAGGGACTTAAATTCAACCAACGCAGCCCGCGATCGCCTATTAGCCACCCTCAAATCATGCAGGTGAATGGGATCTTTACCTTCAATGCAGCCGTCCAATTGAGCCTGGATAGCATGCAATTGGGTTATAAAAACTCCCCGGGCAATTTCAGAAACAGATAGTTGGGTCATAATAGGCCAAAATTACGAATGCTAAAATCAACCGAAGTGGTGAAAGCCAATAGTCTTTGATTAGATTGCTATCGCTTCAACCTCCACGGAATAAAGTTGCTAGCCCGCGATCTGCAGGTTGTTAAATCTCGCCGCAGACGGACCAAGATAGTTGGAGTAAAAACCAGTCTCAGATGACCAGGTTACGTCCGCCAGGGCATCCAACAGATTACCAAGCAATAATCCACCCTTAAATGGCTTCCGACCCTTTCCATCCACCACGTAGCCTAGACGGATTTCGCAGGCAAAGTCACCGGTGACAGGGTTGGGGTTAAACCAGGAAAATTCAGCGATTTCAATGTGCGGTTCCCTGGTTAACTCTTCTGTAGAGATTTTTCCCGGCTTCAATTCAATGTTACCAAATTCGCCGGTTGCCGGGATATCCAGATAAGAGGAAAAACGCTGATCAGAAATATAAGCTTCTAGTTTATTTTCCTGAATGAGGGCTATCCTCTGAGCTGGGATTCCTTCTGCATCGAAAGCGTTGGAATGCATGCCGTAGGGAAGCTGCCGATTGGCCCATATGTTAAATGAATCCCCTTTGACATCACCGCGGAAGATTGACTTTCCTATTTCCCAGGGAGTTTCTCCGCTGTATTTCATTTCTCCCGCAGAGAGGGTCTGAATTAAACTTCCAGAAAGAACCTCGCCTGCTACCATGGAAGCCAGCGTACCGCCCTGCACTAAGACAGGTCCGATTTGGGATGGCGGTCCTTCGGCCAGCAGCAGGCCAGATGTGTATTTAGCTCGCCTGGCTGCTTTTTCCTCAAGGTTAAAATCCGCAATTCTGCGCTGATAAATCTCCGTGAAGGTTTCAACTTCTCCTTCACCCTCACCTGCAAGATAAACCCACTGTAAGTACATCTCAGTTGTATTCTGTTGGGCGTTTATTCCTTTACTGCTGACTAAATGGGTGATCTTCTCCTGACCAAAACACTCTGCTGCAGCCAACCGCACATGCGGGTAGGAAGCTGTTTGCTCTTTAAGTGAAATTAAAACCTTCTCTATAGATCCGGGAGGATCTTTTAGATAATCATGATCAGCTAATTCCACATCAGGCAGGGATGACGGTTCCGGAAAATCGTAGGGCTCGTTATGAACCAGCTTGGCTGTCAATACTGCCTGGTCTAGAGTTTGATTGATCTCACCTCCCGGCAGGACTGTTACCGTACCTACACCGCTGCTGGGTTTTCCTTCCGTGTCAAGCGAGTCACAAAGCACATCAATCGTATAATGCTCAGAGGAAACCTCCCGGATAGCTTCTGTTGTTTTCGCTAAATCATACTGTTGTGAGCCCCTGGTTATGACATGCCGCACGTTCCAGGCCTTGATCTCAGGATTGCTTTTCAGGGATTGTTCGATTTTTTCTAACATCAGCCTAACCTCACTTTCATTAATAGATGGGGGCCTCCATCAGTAACCGGTACTACTTCCTTGGTGCCTTTTCCGCAGTAACCTCCGACTAAATCAAAATCACTGGATACAGCGCTTACACTGGCCAAAACATCCGGGACATACCCGGTCAGACCGATGGAAGCAAACATTTTATCTGTCATTTTCCCACCTCTGATCTCAAACCCGTAATGGCAGGAAACCTGAATTCCCCACCCTTTTGGATCCTCCATTCCGGATGATATCTTGGGTAAATAAATACCATTTTCAACCCGGCCGATTAATTCTTCCAGCGGGGTGTCCCCGGATCCAAAAAACGTGTTGCTCATCCTGGGATATACCTTTCGGGAAAAATCCTGCCGGCGTCCATTCGGAGAGCGGGGAATACCTAAGGCTGTGGCAGAATAGAGGTCAGTTAACCCCCTCTCAAAAATTCCATTCTTTACTATTTGGGTTGATGCGGCTGATACACCTTCGTCATCAAAAAAATATGAGCCAAAAGCACCAGGAAAACCAGGGTCATCATAAATATTCACCAGATCTGAACCTACTCTACGGTCAATATAATTGGCTGCTTTAGCCCGTTCCTTCAGGAACATATCTGTTTCCACACCATGACCAAAAGATTCGTGGCAGATCACACCAGAGACACCGGGTGCTGTTACAACCGTATATTCTCCCGGTTCAATCCGATCCGCCTCAAGTAATTTAATCGCATTCTTTACTACGGTCTCCAATTCTTCATCGGTAAAGGTCAGTATCTCCAGTCCAGCAGTTCCGCACTTTGAAGTCCAGTCAAAGACAACTCCTTTGTTGCCCTTTACAGTTACCATGATTGACATATGCACACGCTGGACATCCTGGGATATATCCGCAGCTCGATTCCGGAATATCGTTTTTTCTCTAAATTCCACATAGCTGACCCGGGCATTGACAATTCTGGAATCGATTTTATTCACCCGCTGGTTCATTTCTCGCAAAAACTCCAATTTTTCATTGGTTGGGACTTGAGCAGGATCGTTCTCCATTGTAGTTTGGTAATCATGTTTCCGCTCCAGTCCTGGATCTACCTTTCCGTTTTTTACAAAACTGGAATCCCGGAGCAAATCTTTAGTTCCCTGGATAAGATCGTTTTTATCAAATCCTCCAATTGCCTTCTCCCTCAAAGTCTGGCCATCAAAGGCTGTCAGAATAACTCCTGCTGTCGGATCTCCAACAATCACCCGTTCCTGGTTGTTATCAACCAGGTATTTTACTGTTTCCCGGGAAGTAAGGACTGCAGCACCATAGGGTGCTTTGGACTCCAGAGTGGAAACGACATCCCCCAAGATGGGACGCAGCTGATTCATTTCCGGTTTAAGTTTGTTATTCTGCATACTTCCTCCACAGTTTCTGCTTATCCCTCAACAATGTTAACTCCATTTTCAGAGTATATTTCTATCCATAAGTTCCAAATTTAGACAGCTGAGCTTTGATGATCAAAGATTAAAAGCCCACTCCCCATCCCGCATTACGGGTTCTGTATTTCCATCCGGGAGCAAACCATCAATATTCATCTCTCCTGAGCCAACCATAAAATCCTCATGAACAAGGCTGATATTGCCTCCCCGGGCATTAAACTCCTCGGTGGACAACTTTTCTCCGCCCTTAATGCTGAATTGGTATGCGCTCCCCAGGGCAAGATGGCAGGATGCGTTTTCATCCAGCAGAGTATTGTAGAACAGCAGACCGGATTGAGAAATCGGAGAGCTGTTAGGAACCAAAGCGACCTCTCCTAACATGCTGGCATTTGGGTCAACCTTTAATAAACTTCCCAGTACCTGTTCTCCCTGTTCCGCAGAGAAATCAACTACTTTCCCTTCCTTAAAGGTCAGGCTGAAGTTATTGATAACGTTTCCTGAATATGCCAGCGGGCGCGAGGAACTTACAGTGCCTTCCGTGAGACGCCGATCAGGCAGGGTGAAGACTTCTTCTGTAGGTATGTTGGCAGTAAATGGAATGCCGCTCTGTGTTTTAAATCCAGCGGATATCCACACATGGCCTTCCGGCAAGCCAATCCGAAGATCAGTTCCCGGGGCAGTGTAATGCAGTCCCTGATAGGCTTTTTGATTGAGGTATTCACTCCGTTTACCCAATTTTATGAGATGAGCTTTCCAGGCGGCGACGGGATCCTCTTCATAAATCCTGCAAATTTTAAACAAGGTATCCCATAAAGCAGCTTCCTGTTCCCCTGCCGGTAAATCTGGAAATACTTTCCTGGCCCAACCAGCTACAGGGATAGACAAAACTGTCCAATTCATGGTGTTTTTTCCGATATGAGTGCTGATCGGTTTCCAGTATTTCCGGATGGCTGTTTGCTGCTGGCTGAGCAAGTCGGGGTCCTGTCCTGCCATCAGATCCGGATCAAAAGCTGAAATGGAAAGCATGGCACCCCCATTTTCAATCACCTCCAGAATACCTTTTGACTGCCAGGCTGGAAATTCCTCAAAGGAATCCCTGGGCGCGTGCTTGAACCGGATCAAGTTTAGATCATCGTCCCTCCAGAGCACATCAACCAATGGAGCACCAGCCTGGTAAGCGCTGGTTGCAATTTCCCTGACCAGGGGGGCGATTTGAATTGGTACACCGCCGTATTTTAAAGCCTGCATTATCAATTTTTGACCGGGCTGCAGATTCAATCCTACATTAACAGCCAGGTTAGCATATTTTTTTAGATTGGTTTGAAAATTTGAATCCATGGATCTGCTCTCCAGTTGGTTTAATCCTTCTGTATTAATATGACGAACAAGCTTTCATCAAATTGAATTAAAAGCCTTTCTGCCTGGATTTTACCATCCAGAATTATTCTCCGTTATCAGGTTCAGAAATGAGGGAAGATATGAATAGTATATTCAGGATGAAATTCACAATATTGGAGAACTACCTGGGTTTACTACTGCAAGGCGGCTTGTTCAATAATCCCCAAAAAATTATCCGCTGAAAGGCTTGCCCCACCCACCAGTGCCCCGTCAATTTCTGGTTGAGTGAAAAAACCTCGCGCATTCTCCGGGTTTACAGATCCCCCGTAAAGTATCCGAATTTTTTGAGAAATTATTTCCCCCCACAATCCAGATAGAGTTGGACGAATGACCCCTCCGATCAAATCCGCGGTGTCTTCAGCTGAAGCCGAATGTCCACTACCAATCGCCCATACTGGCTCATAAGCTATCACCAGCAAGTCAGGATCGGGAAGGTGAACTCCCTTTAAGCCTGCCTGCAGCTGACCAGCAATCACGCTTGCCGCCTCCCCGCTTTCCCTCTCCTCCAGCTGTTCACCTACGCAGAGCACGGGGATCAAGCCCGCATTCAACGCTGCCTCCAGTTTAAGGTTGATCAACTCATCAGTTTCACCATAGATGGCTCTTCTTTCACTGTGGCCCAGGATGACGTGAGTGCAAAACTCGGCCGCCATCTCTGCGGAGATTTCTCCGGTAAAAGCACCAGACTCCTGTTCTGAAATATTTTGGGCTCCAAGCAGAATCGGGGAACTGACTAGTAATTTATTCAGTTGGGATATTGAGGTAAACGGAGGACAGATTAAAACATCCACGGCAGTCAGCGATTTTACACCCTGGATTAACTTCCTCACCAGGGAAATCGCTTCCGACTCGGTTTTATTCATTTTCCAGTTGCCGGCAATCAAGGGTTTGCGCATGGCAGTTACTCCCAATCTTCAATATGCAGTGAATCCACAATGCCGACAATCACTGAGATTACGCAGCCATCCGGATTATCCAGAATCTGGCGGGCACCGTTTCCCTCCCTGTTCACCAACACAGTATCCCCAACACCTGCCTGTGAATTATCCAGGGCGACAAAATCACCCTCTGGCGGACCATCCGGCAGAGTTAGAGGCTGGACAACCAGAAGCCGGCGGTTTTTATAATGTGGGTGACTAATGGTAGTCACCACGGTTCCAGTCACTTTGCCTAGTATCATATCAGGTATATTTTTTTGACCCTCTTTTAAGGGTGAGGTCAAATTGATCATCTGGATAAACTACCAGTTCATCGACTAATCCAATCAGCGCCAGATCCACCGGGACAAAAGTATGAATCTGCATCGCCAGGGCAGCTTCCCGGGAGCGCACCATCACGCACAGATCTCCCGGACCTGCCTGAACCACATCCACTGCTACCTGCAGCGGCCCAATGGGTTCCAGATGTTTATTCAGCGGCTCCACAATCAGCAGCTTCATCCCTGTAAGATCAGGATATTTAATTGAAGCAACCGCGGTTCCTCGAACGCGACCAAAAAGCATTTCAGCTTCCTCCCACACTTATCAGCACACGTTGAATGATGGTTTTCAGCAGGTTCGAATCCACCGTATCTCCTACTTGTTCCTGGACTGCAATCAACACCCGGTCTTCCAGGGCTTGCCTGGTTGGAGGTGGAGTCGGCGTCTGGGGCAAGGACGGAGCGGCGCTGGGAGATGGCTTTTCAGTGATATAGGGCCTGATAGGGGCACTGGAAGGTTGGTCGTGTTCACGCAGAAGTTCCACACCCAGTTTTCTGGCCTTCTCGCGGCCAATATCCGTCACCACAACATCATCATTAACAACCAGCGTTGTCACTCCGCTGTGAAAGAGATCCTCAATGTCCCGATCGGTATAAAATATTTTAGGCATAGGGTAACTCCTAAACACTTCTTTTGTTATTTGCCTGCGATGCCTTCCACGCTTTCCATAGCCTGAATGGCTGCATCCCTGGCAGTTACCATGTCAGCCTCTGAACCGGACATCCACATTCGTCCGAAGCGTCCTACAGAAGCGATATGAATAATCTTCACATTGGCTTTCTTTTCCGCTTCATTAGCTGCGAGCATGATGTAAGCCGCTGGAGCAACTTCCAGCACAAACAGGGTTTCACTAGCGACCAGCATCGAACCCCGGCGCCAGCGGTTCAGCAGTTGGGCCTGATATGGATCCACGCGGGTGATCAAATTGGAGGAATACACAGTAGGTTTGATCCGGTCCTCTTTTACCAAATCCAGCCGCTCAAGTACTATTCGTCCGGATTCCAGCACGGCAGCCTGATTCAGAGAATGCACCTCAAACATGCCGAATTCCCGCTCCACAACCTGCGCGCCGGGTTTAGCTTCCGTGGCTTTGACTGCGATGTCTACCGTGCGGAAAACTTCGTTTCCAGGTGACATTTCCACGTAAAGGGAAGCCATGCCTTCTACTGGCAGGTCTCCCTGGGTGATTGTGCCTACAAAAGCTGCTACCTCGGACTGCATACGGTCCAGGTAACAATAAACACGTAGTTGAAAGTCGCTTTTTGCCATAAGATCTCCTTATTGGAAAGTCTTCCGTTAAACCCGGCAGGGATTAATCAGGAAGTTTCCGTTTTGTTGTCGTGCATCGCCATTCCTATCGGGGTCACCAGGGCAGGGAAATCTGGAACCCAGGCAGGTATCCCGGTATACTCCTCAATCACTTCTGCCGCCCTGTAAAAAGCGCTGGTTCCGCCGACCAAGGTAATTAAAGGAATGTTATATCCCTTAATATGCCGGGAAACGATACTGGCAACTTTTTCCAGTACTGGTTTTAACACCGGGAACAAAACTGGCTGTTCTGCGGGATCGATTTTTAGGCGTTCTGCATCCTCAAATGAAATGTCATGAGCCCCTGCGACAACCAATGAAAAATGGGTGCCGCCCGTAGCTTCATCCGCGGTATAAACTACCTGCCCGTTCTCAACCACCGCGATCCCGGTTGTGCCGCCTCCTACATCTACGATGACTCCGTTCTCCAGAGCCACCAGGGCATTTGCTGCGCTGGGTTCATCCACCAGATCAGTACAGATCATCCCGGCCGCTTCTATCACATGGGCCGCTGCCTGGACTTCAGTCCTGGGAACACCAGGCGGATAACCGCTGGCAGCATGGGTGAGTTCCCTGCCGATCCGCCGTTCAATCTGGCCTTTCATGCTTCTGACCAGATCAACAGCGCCGACAAAGTCCACCACCAGGCCATCTCGCGCTACTTGCGCAAATCTGTATTCTCCTGTCAGGGGCTGGTATTGGTCATCCAGAACAGCCACGGTCAGGTAGGCTGTGCCCAGATCCACTCCAACATGAAGGTTTCCTTCCGGAACCTGGTCAAATGGAGACGGTTCAGGGTCTTCAGCCCAGTGAAATACTCGCGCAGCGCGCGTTAAGGTTTCAAGAAGTTCCGCTGATTGCAAGGTAACTCCGCTTACTTCTTATCTTCTGAACGACCGCCGAAATTGCCCTTGGAACTCTTCGGCAGCACCATTTCCACGTTTTCGTGAGGGCGCGGGATAACATGGATGGAAACCAGTTCCCCGACTCGTTTTGCGGCTGCGCCGCCTGCGTCAGTGGCCGCTTTCACAGCGCCCACGTCGCCCCGGACCATAACGGTAACAAATCCACCGCCGACGTATTCTGAACCAATCAGAACCACGTTGGCTGCTTTTACCATTGCATCAGCGGCTTCCACTGCGCCAACCAGGCCGCGGGTCTCCACCATACCGAGGGCGATAAATGAAGGATCTTGTTGTGCCATTTTTTACTCCTTGTACTAATTGGTTAAAAAGTTACTTGCTTGTCTTGAATAAACAAGGGATTATTTCGTATTCAATATCTCCTGAACCGTCTCCCGCACCAGGTTTTCCAAAGCCTCATAATCCGGCGCCTGTACCTTGCCTGCCGGCACACTTCCCGGTAGGAAGGCTTCTTGAGGAGGATCGCTGGTCTCAAACGCCATACGTTTGACGTTATATAGGTGATGGACATCGATGTTATCACCTGTGATCGCGCCGCCCACACCACCTGACCCTAAGGTCAGAGATGGAGAAATGCCGGTGGTATACCCAATCATGCCCAGTGTTCCCATAGTGTTGACACCAATCCGGAAAACCGGTTTCTCAAGGCCAAAGGCATAAATAATCTCTTCATTAGTGGCATGAATGATAAGGCTGTGTCCCCGGCCGCCAAAGTTAATCAGGTCAAGACAGCGGTCACAGCCAGCTTCCCAATCATCTGCAATATAAAAACCCAATACAGGGGATAATTTTTCCCTGGAAAGCGGTTCTTCTTTCCCAACACTGTTTAAATCCGCGACCAGTATCCTGGCGCTGTCCGGCACCTGGAAGCCCGCTTTTGCAGCCAGGTATTGGGGAGATTTTCCTACTGAACTGGCATCTATCCCGCCGTTAGGGAAAAACAGAATCGAGCGCAGCGCTTCTGCCTCAGCCGGGGATACCCAGTAGGCTCCTTGAGCTATCATCAGTTCTTTTAATCGGCTGGCAATGGGGCGGTCTACAACTACAGACTGCTCAGAAGCACAGATAAGAGAAAAATCAAAAGCTTTACTGCCAACGATATACCGGGCGGCCTTTTCGAGGTCAGCGCTGCGGTCCACGTAAACAGGCACATTGCCCGGACCAACACCATAGGCAGGTTTGCCCTTGGAGTGGGCTACCCGCACCATCTCTCCCCCGCCAGTTGCCAAAATCAGGGCAGTGTAGCGGTGCGACAGAAGTTCATCAGTTCCCGGCAGGCTGATTTCAGACATACAATGAATCAATCCTTCCGGCGCACCTGCCGCTACAGCAGCCTTATGCATTAATTCCGCTGTGGCTACACAGCAGTTTACTGCCGAAGGATGAGGCGCAATTACTATAGCATTGCGGGCCTTCACCGCCATCAGTATCTTGTTCATTACTGTAGATGTAGGATTAGTGCTGGGAGTAAGTGCTGCGATAACACCCATCGGCCAGGCGATTTGGTACAGCTTTAGCTGATCATCTCGCTTGATTATGCCCACAGTTTTGACGTCCTTGATCGATTCCCAGACTGCTTTCGACGCAAATTGATTTTTTATTTTTTTATGCTCCGGGACACCAAAACCGGTTTCCTCGGCAGCCATCCGCCCCAGACGTTCTGCGGCACCGAAAGCAGCCTCAGCCATTGCTTCACATACCCGGTCAACTTCCTCCTGGGTAACAAAACCCCAGGTTTTCTGGGCTTCCCGCGCGCTGAGAACCATCTGGCGGGCTTGCTGTATTGAGCGTAAATCTTTGTCAAATGCTGGCATAGGTTTTCCCGATTCAGTTTATTGGTTTATCTATAGAATTCAATCTTTCTGATAAGTTACTTCGCCCAATACGCTGAGGTGATCTATCACTGCCATGATTACCGCATCGACCGGTCGATTTTGAGTAATTTCTGTTTGTCTGCCGCTGGAGCCATGTGCTGTGAGTACCAACTCACCGATTCCAGCATCCAGAGTATCCACCGCGACATAGGGCTTTCCAAAAGGAACCCCATCCACATCTGTTTGGCGCAGGATTAATAACTTCCTGCCTTCCAGCGTGGGTTCCTTGATAGTTGATACAGTCGTTCCAATCACTTTAGCAATCAACATGTAGTGCTCCTGAACTCACTTCTTGAATACAATTTCGCCGTCAACAACCAGGTTATCAAGTACAGCCATGATTACCGCGTCCACCGGTGTTTCTTTGGTAATCGGTGTCTGCCGGGCTGCAGATCCATGGCAGGTAAGCACTAAATCACCCACACCAGCATCAACCAGGTCCGTTGCCACATAGGAAGAACCGAGCTCTTTGGTCCCCGAGGCATCTGCCTCGCGACAGATCAGGAGTTTCGTTTCCTTGACCCGGGGAGATTTGATGGTTGAGATCGTGCTGCCTGTTACCCTGGCAATTTTCATCAGTTAATCCTCTTAGTAAGCGTTTGCTTTCTCCGCTGGTACTACAGGTTTTCCAGTTCCATTCGAAGCCAATGCCTCCTGAACAATCTTGACACCAGCACTGGCACCCAATCGGGTAGCTCCAGCCTTGACCATGTTCTGGGCATCTTCAAAATCCCGCACCCCGCCTGAAGCTTTGACCCCCATAGTTGGGCCCACGACCCGACGCATTAAATTGATATCTTCGACTGTCGCGCCACCTCCGGAAAAACCGGTTGATGTTTTTACAAAATCCGCTCCCGCTTCCTTGGAGAGCAGGCAGGCGGTTACTTTCTCTTCCTCATTCAATAAAGCGGTTTCAATAATAACTTTAACAATTGCTCCAGCCGCATGACCCACCTTGACCACTTCGTGAATATCCCGGGCAACCAGGGTCAAATCCCCGGCTTTTACCGCTCCGATATTTATCACCATATCAATCTCAGTAGCCCCGTCATTGATGGCAGTCTGGGCTTCAAACGCTTTCACTTCCGGAGCGGAAGCCCCCAGCGGAAAACCGATCACCGTACAAACTTTGACCTGGGTTCCCTCCAGCAGTTCAGCGGAAAGCTTCACATGGGTGGGATTTATACACACTGAGGCAAATTTATATTTTCGGGCTTCATAACAAAGTTGGGCGATCTGGTCTGCAGTCGCATCCGGCTTTAACAAGGTGTGATCAATCATGCTGGCAAGATCCGGGTCATCAGGGATGTTGCCCAATTGTGAAGTCAGCCGGGACGCACCGGCGCTGACTACTTCACCCACCCGGTTAAAACAAGTATCAACGCAGATTCCATCAGCACATTCTGATGTGCAGTAATCTCCTGCCGGCTGGCTTACCCGGTATTCATCTTCGTTAAATGCAATCAGTACCTCTCGGGCAATGACTTCAACCAGATGCTTTACTTCCTGTTTTGTTGTATCCATATTTATTTCTCGATTTCCATAATTTTGTCTACCCGGCGGGCATGGCGTCCCCCGCCGAATTCAGTTTCCAAAAATGTGCCCAGGATTTGTTTGGCCAGGCTGGAACCGATCAATCCCGCTCCCAGAGTTAGCAAATTGGCATTATTGTGTTCCCGGCTGTTATACGCGGTGGCGTAGTCATAACACATCGCGGCCCGGACTCCAGGAACTTTGTTGGTAGCCATGCAGCTGCCGATCCCAGCTCCGTCAATCATGATCCCCCGCCAGGCGCTGCCAGATCTCACCTGCTCAGCAACTGCCCGGGCAAAATCCGGGTAATCCACTGAATCCGAGCTGTTGGTTCCGCAATCTACAACACTGTATCCGTTTTCTGCCAGGAACACTTTTAAGGTTTCCTTAAGCTGGAATCCGCCGTGGTCTGCTCCGATAGCAACGATCTTATTGGGCGAAGATCCCACAGATTCCTTTTCTCCTGATGGGGCTTCCGGAATTGATACGCCCTCCGGTTTATCCCTCATCAAACTGGAAACTACTTCTTCGACAATTTCTTTTAGCTCAGTGTCACTGATATCTTTCATATTATTCACTCTCTTCCCGTATCAATCGGGAATCTCTGAAAAACCGAGGTCGGGGAAAACGCTGACGCTTTCAGATTGGTATAAAACCTGAAGCGGTCAGCCCTGAACTCAGATTCCACGTATTCAATTACCCTGCCGTCTGCAGTTCGGGTTTCCCGCCGGATAACCAGCACTGAGGCTGGCTGCTCTAATTCCATCAGCTCGGCGACCTGCTGGGTAGCCAATTCTGCACCAATTTCCTGTTCGGCATGATCTGGTTTCATGTTGTATTGGGAGGCCAGGACATCATAAAGTGATTCTTTTGAGAAATCATGCTCCAGAATGCCGTGGCAGAATTCGTGAGGTAAATAAGCCCGCTCAATTGCGACAGGATTCTGATCCACTTCGCGAAGCCGATTTATAAAGACAACTTCAGCGCCCAGCTGCAGCCGCAGTACCCGGGCTAATAAAGGATCAGCAGTTATCAGGCTGGCTTCCAACAACCGGCTGGTAACCGTTTTACCGCGCTGGGCCATTTCCTGTGAAAAACCATAGAGAAACTCTACAGTTTTTGGGAAATGGGTCTCGGTTACAAAAGTTCCTACGCCCTGAACGGATTCCACATACCCCTGCGCAGCCAGATCCCTCAAGGTATGGCGGATAGTATTTCTACCAACTTGATACTGTTCACTCAAAGCATGCTCAGAAGGCAGCCGCGCTCCAGGCTGGAGTTTCCCATCCTGGATTTGCTGGAGAATCGTTTCGGCAATTTGTTTATAAAGGGCTTTGGTCATTATTCTGTCCTGTCCCTTGGGGGAGAACTAACTCATTCCTACATGTTCCTACTTGTCCCTACATGTTCTATCAAAAGTATACAAGAAGATTCGGGCTCTGTCAAGCGTAATGTGTCCCCCAAGCCTGTGGGTTGGCACCTTTAATCCCCCCACCCCTGGGGCATGCTAGGATTTAGTGGTAGATACAAACTCTGGCAGGGAAATAAAAAGAAGATTCCAAAAGAGAAGATGATTTACGAGACATGAACGAAAACCCCCTTTTTACTGCAGGGTTCTAATGCCTCTCGAGGAATGAAGTTTTCTATTTGCGGAACTCAATTCCTTATACAGAGAACTGATCAAAGTCAAAGTCAAGATAGGGAATATTCCCTTCTATCCGTTTTTTTCTGCCGTCCATGTATCGGATACACCAGGGATCATCTAGATTTTCAACATCAAAACTGCGATGGATGACCGCATACAAATCGATTTCCCGCAGCTTAAGAAAATTGGGAATTTCTTTAAACCAGATCGGATCCAGCTGATGCTCCCTGAAGTAACCAGGCAGAAACCCAGTCAGAAATTCGGTGATAAAAGCGGCTTGGTCTTCTTGCCCCATCGCGGCATAAAACAACACCAGGGCAATATCATTGACAAACCAGCTATAAACGCAATCATCAAAATCAAACAAGGTGATCTTTCCACTCTCTGTCACAAAAAAATTTCCCTGGTGAGCATCTTGATGGATCAAACCATAAGAAGCAATATCTCGCGGCAAATCTCTTAAATAATCCCGCAGTTCAACATAAATCCTCATAACCTGCTGATCCTCTTCCGGAAGATATTGATCAATTTCCAGCATAACAGGGTCATCCCACTGGGGACGTTTCCAGCTTACCTGCTGGGGTTTATAATCCCTGGACATTCGATGCAGCTGCCCAATAAGACGGCCATAGTTAAATAACAATTCCGGGGACCATCCTTTTCCCCGATGAGATTCTCCTTCAGCTCTCTCAAATGCAGCAGCCAGGAAGCTGCCCCCTGCTCCATCTTCAATAATTTCGACCCATTCTCCTGATTTTGAGGGTATAGGACAGGCCACAGAGGCTCCTCCATTAAACAAATAGTTGATCCAATCCAACTCTCCCCGGATCAACTCTATGCTACGTCGGATACTGTGCGAAATCCGTAGAATCCCTGGCCCCTCATCCCTTTCAAACTCAAAGATAAAACTTTCAAACCCATCCAATGGTTGAGCCTGCTCCGGCAGGATTAGATAACAATCCAGGGCTTTTTCGAGAATGGATTTGTTAAAACGTTTTTTTATTCGATCTTCCATAAAGACCAACCAAAATTCAGATAATTTACTTAACTCTAAACAGTTTCTGTAATCACCTCTGCCCTGGGTTTCACCGCCCACAGGGAAGCGACCGCAGCAGGAATCAACAAACCAAAAAAAATCCAGAGTGAAATCTGGAAGCTTCCGGTTTGATCATATATTATCCCGGTAATAAATGGTCCCATGCTGCTGCTGGCAACCTGGGCAGTGATGACACTCCCACGAAGTTTTCCAAGATGTTTTCTTCCATAATACCGGGCAAACATCGTTCCGCCTACCAGTGATATCAACCCGGTGGATATACCGAGCAGAACCGCATAACTGTGCGCAATCCAGGGGCTGGTTGCCAGGGTAAGCACAACCACGCCTGCAGCCAGGGCACTCATGCAGCCAAGGAGCAGATACTGCAAGGATCCGCGATCCGCAATGGGGCCTGCGACAATCTGAGTGATTAAGGAAGCAGCTGCGTAGGTTGTGTAAGTAGCTGCAGCAACTGAAGAGGAGATCCCCTGGCTGTCGAATATCGAAAGCAAATTAAAGAAAATTGCCGTAACAATCATTGCCCATAGAGAGACATTAATCAACAATATCCAGAAGGCTGGTGTTTTACGAGCAGTTTTCAGGTCAAAAGAATTCTGACCAAATGTACTGGCTGTTCCATCAGTTGCGTCTGCACCATCAATTCTTTGCTTAATTTCTCCAGGATTGTTCCTAAAAATAATGATTAATATCGGCAGCATGATAATCCAGACCAGCAAACCTAACCGGGCATAAGCTGCCCGCCAACCCAGTCGGTTGATAAGGAACAGGAAAAAGGCTGGAATAACAGCCATGCTGATTGAAAATCCTCCGCTGACAATCCCGGTGACCACTCCCAGTTTTTCCCTGAACCACATGGCTGGGATATTCCCCGCCAACAAAGACAATCCCCCTTGACCGAGCAGGCGCAATAGAAAAAATCCCAGCAGCAAAGTCCAGAGAGAATTTACAGTGGAGAAAAACAAACAAGCGCCGCCCAACAGGATAACAACCGTTGTCATTACCCAGCGGATGCCAAACCGATCCATCAGAGATCCAATGAAGGCTTGAGGAAACGAGGCAAAAAGGGTTCCCACCATATAAGCCCCGGTCAGCGCTGAGAGGCTGATGCCAAGTGTATCCAACAGGGAGGGATTAAAAACGGAAACGCCATAGGTCTGCCCCACACCTGTAACAGACTGGGCAATAACCGCCACCGGCACCATCAGCCAGCCATAATAAAATGGCAGCCGTCGGATTAGATTTGTGTCAATCTTTGGGATTTTGATCTCATTCATAGCTGTGCCCTGCAAACTAATAAATACCTGTATGAGCGGTTAGTTGCGTACGTTCTTAAGAACACCCAACTCTTCCAGGTTCCTTCCAAGTTCCTCTGGGGAGGAAAAATGGATACTGATAAATCCCAGCTCCTCCGCTGTTCGGATATTTGACTCAGAATCATCGATAAAGATACAGTCTTTTGCTTCTCTGTTGATCTTCTTTAGCAGGTAATTGTAAATTTCTGGATCAGGCTTAATCAAACCAACCTCCCCGGAAATCACCAGGGGGTCAAACCATTTTAATAGAGCAAAGCGATTGGCGACTTTTGGGTAAGTCTCAGCGGACCAGTTGCTGAGAGCGGCCAATGGGTATCCCGCTTCCCGTAATCTCTCCAGGATCTTAACCGTGCCCTGGATAGGACCAAGGATCATCTCCTCCCAACGGGAGTAATAAGCCTGAATCTGCTTCGAATATTTTGGGTAAACAACCGCCAATTCGTCAACCGCTTCCTGGAATGATTTTCCCCTGTCCATTTGAGCGTTCCATTCCGGGGAACAAATTTCAGCCAGGAAGAAATCCATTTCTGATTCCTCAGGGATTAACTTCCTGTACAGGTATCTTGGATCCCAATCAATTAGCACTTTACCCAGGTCGAAAACAAGGGTTTTTACATTCGGCACGTATTTTCTCCAGCAACTTCTTAATTATTTTTCAATTCCATTCAACAAAAACACCTTCCCGATTATAACCGTATTTCAGGTACGAGGGGGAAGGGAAGGATGATGTTTTTTTCTGTCTTTGCGAGCAGGTCACACGCAGGCATGCGTGGCAATTTCCCTAAAACAGGCATCCTGAGTACCCTGAGCGGACACCAAGCGGGAGCGAAGTGGAAGACGAAGGGGTATCGAAGGGCGCGATGACAGAAAGAGGAGGATATTAGCATGAGTGAAATTGTTGAAAAGGTAGAGACTAGAAAACCAACACAAATTCCTGGAACGCGAGCAGAGCCGCAAAAGCCAGGGTAACCGCGATGCCGACCTCCCCGGCTGAAGCATCTTCCAGGGCATCCGGAATTAACTGGGCAAAGACCATCCAGATCATTGCCCCGGAAGCCAGGCCCAGGCCCACCGGCAAGAAAGGTTCAAAAGCGCTGACAAACAAAAAAGCGGGTACCGCCATCAATGGTTGAGGGAGACTGGTGAAAATGCCCCATAAGGCAGCCTTCCAAACTTTTGTTCCCCGGGGTACAAGTACCAGGCTGACAGCCAATCCCTCAGGGATGTTATGAATGGCGATTGCCGCGGTAATGAACAAACCAAGTTTTCCGCCGCCGCCAAACGAGACCCCCACCCCGATTCCTTCCGCAAAGGAATGAGCTGTCATAATACCCAGGATAAGGAGAGCTTTCTGGGCGTCCGCACCTTCCAGGTCACCCAGATCTACTTTTCCACGGCGGCTGATCAGCCAATCAGCGGCTACAATTAACCCTAAACCCAACAAGATCCCAAGGAAAGTCCGGTAGGGTTCCAGGTGAACCCCTTCCTGAACCAGGTTATGGCTGGCTCCCAGCATTAGGCCGGCAGCGCCAGCATGGAAAATGCTCAACCACCAGCGGTTGATATTCTTAATGAATAAAAAGGGCATTGCGCCCAGACCGGTGACCACTGCGGTCAGTCCAGAAGCCAACAAGATAGTCCAGACATTAATTTCCATAAATCCTGCTTCTTTGAACTTTTATCGTCAAAAAGGCTATGGTGTATTCACTTTTGGATAATTTGGAATTACAAAAAATTATAACACCCTCAATCCTGGCAAATAATTGGAATTACAGTTTTTCCTCCTCTATTGACATTTGTCCAGTAGAAGATTAAACTTTGAATAACAAGGATCAGCAATAAACCGAGGATTTCATGTCAGAGGAAAGAGAATTGGGCAAGGGAAGGAAACGGCGGCATCACGGGGTGATGGGTTTTTTGCGCCCAGTTTTGTTATTTTTGTTGTCCCGGGAAAATGCTCACGGGTATTCTTTACTCGATGGATTAACAAAGTTTGGATTCAATTCCAAACAGGTTGATCCCAGCCTTGTGTATCGAACTCTTCGCGACATGGAAGAATCCGGCTGGATCACTTCCCACATAGGCAAAGAAAGCCGGGGGCCGCAGCGTCGAGTTTATCGCTTGCTGCCTGAGGGCAAAAACTACCTGGCTGAGTTAATCGGCGGTTTGCGCATTAGACGGGACGAAATAAACAACCTGCTGAAAATCTACGACCAGGAATTAGAATGAAAACAAACGGGTCCTAACAGCATTAGGCAATGAGAGAACACGAATCATGAATGAGCATATTATCTCCCCTGGCAGAAAGGTGAAATGTTCAATCAGCACTCTGCTTGGACATTTTCCCCCTTTTGTGATTTCAGAGGTATTTAGAAGTTGGGGTAAGGAAATCTGATGAACTACATATTTGGGCCAGTTCCTACTCGACGACTGGGGCAATCATTGGGAATTGATCCTGTGCCGTTAAAGACCTGCAATTGGAACTGCGTATACTGCCAGTTGGGTCGCTCTATACCAATGGTAAATAAACGCAAGGAATATTACCCGGCAGATGAAATTTTAGCTGAAGCAAAAAATGCACTCTTATCTCACCAGCCAGGCGAGATCGACTGGGTCACATTTGTCGGTTCTGGAGAGACAACGCTGCATGCCAGCCTTGGATGGCTTCTCCGAGAGGTAAAGAAGATAACCGGGTTACCGGTAGCAGTGATTACCAATGGGTCTTTGCTGTACTTGCCGGAAGTACGCCGTGAATTGTTAGCTGCTGATGCGGTGCTTCCCTCTCTGGACGCAGGAACCCCTGAACTTTATCAGCACATCAACCGCCCCTACCCAGGGCTTTCTTTCGAGAGTTTTTTGGATGGGTTAATTTCCTTTAGTGAGGAATACCAAGGAAACTTATGGGTTGAGGTCATGTTAGTGAAGGATTTAAACGATACTGAGGATCAGCTTAACAAGATAGCTTCTGCGCTGCAACGAATAAAACCGGATGAAATACATATTATGCAGCCAACCCGGCCGCCGGTAGAAACCTGGGTAAAGCCACCCAGCGATGACGGTTTAAGGCGTGCTTTAGATATATTAGGTGATACAGCCCGGGTTATTCATCCTGCAAGCGGATCCTATGATCTTGGAGAAGCTAAATCAATAGTAGAAGCGGTTGTGGGAATTGTCACTCGACATCCTATGCGTGAGAAAGAATTGGTGGAGACATTAAAAAATTTGACAACAAGAGATGTGACGGAAACTTTATCTACTCTGGCAGAGAGTGACAAACTGCAAGTCGTGGAGCGGAACGGAATTCGTTATTGGAGTGCTTCACCTTCTTATTATCCTGAAGATAAGCACAACCAATAAAAAGAAAGAAAAATAGACAGCAAAGCAGCTCAGGTTTAAGAAAATGCTGATGGATGAGAAAGAAAGCTAAAATTTAGTGGAAAAGAACAACTTTATTGGAGAGGTTTTATAAATGAATAGAATATCAACCCAACAAGATTGGTTTGACCGGCTGCTGCCAGAAGGGCTGCCAATTCCCAGTTTAACATTGTTGAGCGGGCCCGGGGGTTCTGGAAAACCTCTGATTGGCAATGTGATCACCGCTTCCTGGCTGCGGCAAGGCGGCAGCGTAGTTTTTATGTCCTTGCAATATCCCGATCATAGTTTTATTGTGGCTGGTTTAAAAAAGGTTAGTCAATTGGACTTGGATGATTACCAGGATCGTATTGCTTTTATCGAATTAGATCCCACTTTAGAGGGTTTGACCCCGGCAGTGGAGAATCGGTTTAAAGCTAATGTTGTTAAGCCTGACGTTTGGGATGCCGCCATAGAACAAGCTTACCAAATGGTTCCGGATCAAGGTCCCGGCGTTTTGGTCTTTGCTTCAGCATTAAACTTGTTGCTGTTCTCTCCCACATACAAAAAAGGGATCCTTGAGAAGATGAAAACTGCCGCCCGGGGAGACCAAAAACGGACATACCTCTTCTCTGCAAGCACTACCGCAAAAACTGAGGAAATTGCAGAGCTGGAAGCTGCTGCCAACAATCTAATTATGACTCGCAGCACCAAATCACCCTTCCGGCTCTATATGCAAATTGAACGTATTGAAGGGGAAAATTTTGTTTCCGAAGAAATCGAAGTGCCTTTCTCCTCCAATGTATTAATGGATGTAAAAGAAGTGGCCGATCACAGTCGCAAACGAGTTATTCCACAGGTGTCGGAATTATAACTAATAGAATTAATGGAGTAAAAAAATGTGCCAAATCACTGTTTACCTGGATGACGAAAAAATTATGGAGAATGTAATGTTGGTGGAGCCAACTCCCGAAGGAGTGCGGTTGGCGGCAATGTTTGAACAGCCCCGCGAGATCAAAGCCACAATCCAGAAAATTGACTTGATAAAAAACACACTTATCTTGGAGAATATGGGAAGGGAGGAATAAAAAAATGAATGAGAAGGATAAACTCAGGATATTGATTCCTCACTGGATTGCTCACAACAGGGAACACGCGAATGAATTTCGCGACTGGGCAACGCAGGACGCTGAGACATCTGCAGATATCCTTGCCGCTGCTGACGCTATAGTTCTTGCCAACGAGTCATTATTATCTGCTTTAGAGAAATTGGGAGGTGCGCTTCCCTATCCCCATCTGGACAACAAAGCAGCTAGAGATAATGCTTCTTAAAGAATAATTTGGACTGTAAAGATGGCAAATACCGAATATCCGCTGTGGAAATTGTTATTGTTGACCGCAGATTCAGAAGAAACAGTAAAACTCTCTTGTCAAGAATGTTTTACCCTGCTGGATTACGATGCTGGTTTATTAACTAGCGGGGGCAACCTGGAGAGTCTTCTGCCAGTCATCAAACATCACTTATCAATTTGTTCAAGCTGTCAGGCAGAATTAAGTTCATGGCTGGATGAGCTCAACGGGGATGCAAAACCCCTTAATTAATCCTTTCTATTTTAAGGAGAGATTACAAACTATGGAAACAGCAAAAGTGGAAATTAATCTAACGATAAATAATATTCCCAGAAAATTATTAGTGGGAGTTGAGGATAGTTTATTAACTGTGCTGAGGCATTATTCCTATTTCAGCGTGAAATCCGGTTGTGATGATGGAAGCTGCGGCGTTTGCACAGTCCTGCAGGATGGAAAACCGATCCTCAGTTGTAAAATTAAAGCAGTTGACGCCAATGGGACGGAGATAACCACACTTGAAGGTCTTAAACAAAACGCTGAAATACATCCTATTCAGCAAGCCTTTATAGATTCAAGTGCCATTCAGTGCGGATATTGTACTCCTGCGCGGATTCTCTCGGCAAAAGCACTGCTAGATGAGCATCCAAACCCGACAGATGACGAGATACGGAAAGCCATGAACCATGTGCTCTGCCGCTGTACAGGTTATGTACGGGTAGTGGATGCGGTTCATCGTTCGGCGGCAGTTTTACGAGGGGATAAGGTCGAATCATTCGTCCCCTTTGAATTAAGACTGCCCGAGCATGATGAAATTATCAAACTTCCGGAAGTTTTCTATCGGCGCGATGGAAGCAGGAAACCATTGCCACCTATCGTTTTTACACCAGATTCAATGGAGAAAACCCAAGTTATTGGAAAACCTGAAATTAAAGTAGATGCTAAAAAATTAGCCTTGGGACGGCCGGTTTTCACTGACGATCTTCATTTGGATGGCATGCTCTACGGCAGCTTGTTAACCAGTCCTCATGCACACGCTCGAATTCGCAACATTGACACCAGTAAAGCACGAGCTTTCCCCGGAGTCCACTCTGTCCTAACCCATAAAGATATTTCTCGCATTAAATATGCTTCAGGCGGACAGAGTTACCCCCAGCCGTTACCCTATGATCAAGTCAGCCTGGATAATAAAGTACGTCATGTGGGGGATCGGGTAGCAATCGTTGCCGCCGAAACTCCTGAAATAGCCCAACATGCTCTGGATTTAATTAAGGTTGATTATGAAATTCTACCCGTTGTTGTAGACCCGGAAATAGCTATGAAGGATGGTGCGCCTGTTATTCACGATGAGGCAGATACAGAAGGGATATACAATGCTCAACGAAATATCGTACACCACATCGAAGCCGAGGTGGGAGATTTAGAGACCTCTTTCACAGAAGCCGATCATATATTTGAGGGGAGTTACCGAACTCCAAAGCAGCAGCAAGTTCATTTGGAACCACATGTTTGTATTACATATTGGGACGAGGATGACAGGCTGATCATCCGGACCAGCACACAGGTCCCGTTTCATATCCGCCGAATGGTTGCGCCATTAATCGGTTTGCCTGTGAAAAAAATCCGGGTAATAAAGCCGCGTATCGGCGGTGGATTCGGCAATAAACAAGAATTGATATTGGAAGATCTATGTGCCCTTCTCACCCTGGAAACAAACCGTCCAGTGCGGATGGAATATACTCGCACCCAGGAATTTACCAGTTCACGCAGCCGCCACGCAAATATTATTAACTACAAACTCGGAGTCAAAGAAAACAAGATAACCGCTGCGAGCTTGTATTTAATCGGTGATACAGGCGCATACGGCGCCCACGCCTTAACTGTAAATATGGTAGGTGGATTTAAAGGGTTGACTCTTTACAATCCACCCAATTCCAAATTTGTCAGCGATGTTGCCTACACTAATACTCCACCTGCGGGTGCTTTTCGGGGCTATGGTGCCATGCAGTGTCAATTTGGCATTGAAGTGTTAATGGAGGAGATAGCAGAGAAATTAGGATTGGATGTGGTTAAGTTCAAGCGTGACAATTGGCTTAAGGTTGGCGAAACAATGCACCTTTCCAAAGCGCTTGGAGAAGGTCGGGAAGGAAAAGAACAAATCCTGTATACAAGCGCACTGGACCAATGTGTAGATATTGGTCTGCAGGCCACCGACTTTTATACAAAACGCAAAGAACACAACAATCAAAACGACCGGTACCGCAAGGGGATTGGTATGGCAGTTGTGATGCATGGCAGCGGTATCGCTGACCTGGATATGGCCGCAGCAACCTTGAAGATGAATGATGATGGTTCCTTTAATCTACTGATGGGTGCAACTGACCTGGGAACTGGTTCAGACACTATCCTGGCACAAATCGCCGCTGAAGTGTTGAAAATCCCGTTAGATGACCTAATTGTTTACTCTTCAGATACTGATTTCACACCATTTGACAAGGGAGCTTATGCCAGCAGTACTACCTATATAAGCGGAGGTGCAGTTCAAAAAGCGGCGTTGAAAGTTAAAGAACAAATTTTAGATCATGCAGCACTAATGTTTGATTATCCAAATTCAAAGGAACTTAAACTTGAAAATCGGCAGGTAAGATCCCCGGATGGACGGATTTTTTCTTTTGCTGAAATAGCCTTAAGCAGTTTGCACCAACAAGATCAGCATCAAATCATTGCCACAGAATCTCATAAGAGTCCTCTCAGTCCACCGCCAACCGCTGCTCAATTCGCCGAGATAGTTGTAGATACAAAAACCGGGAAAATCAGCGTAGATCGATTATTGATGGTTGTGGATTGTGGTCGAGTAATTAATCCTGCCACAGCGACTGGTCAAGTGGAAGGAGGAATGGCTCAAGCTTTAGGTTTTACGCTGGACGAAGAGATGCTCTTTGACCAAGAGGGTCAACCTCTCAATCCAAATTTAAGACAATATAAAATTCCTCGCGCTGCCGAGATGCCAGCAATGGATGTGGTCTTTGTCCAAACCGACGAGCCAAGCGGTCCTTATGGGGCCAAATCGGTCTCTGAAATTTCAATCGATGGGGTTGCGCCAGCCATCGCCAGCGCAGTTCATGATGCAATCGGTATCTGGATAAGAGAACTTCCTTATAAACCAGACCGTGTTAAGCTGGCAATAGAACAAAACAAACAGGAGTGAACATGTCCGCATCGGTTTGTGTGGACTAAAAAACTGTAACCAGCCGCCACAAGCTAGCATAACCTGGTTAAACTTGTTTTAAGAAATACATTAAGGAATAAATGCAGAACATAGAAAACACCAATACGGACATCACTCCGTTAGAACAACGACGAAACTTTATCGGCGGATTATGGCATGGGGCGTTTTTAGCCCTTGGTGTCTCGCTGACTCAACCGACTACAGTGATATCTGCTTTTGTAGCTGACCTGACTGGATCGACCATCTGGGTAGGTGGGCTTTCCACTGTGCTGATGGTAGCAGCTGCCCTACCCCAGCTTTTTGTAGCCCGCTGGATCGAGCATCGCCCACGCAAGATGCCTTATCTACTTACCGCCATTTATTTGAGAGTCGGCAGTTGGGGAATATTAGCTTTTTTGATCTATTGGATTGGCGATAAACAACCAACGATACTGGCCTGGACGCTGGTGGCAATGCTGGCTATCTTTTATGCTGGCGGCGGGCTGGGCAACATTCCCTATACAGATATTATTGGCAAGGTCATCCCTGCAAAACGCCGGGGAGCATTTTTTGGAGGTAAGGAAGCCCTTGCCGGGCCGCTTGCAGTGGGCGCGGCATTGGGAGCTCGTCAAATTCTGGCACATATTGCATACCCCAATAACTATGCTCTGTTATTTGGATTAACCGCCCTTGGATTAGGAATCGCCTCCCTGGGCTTCTGGATTATGAAAGAGCCAGTCACTTCCAAAGGAGAAATACCCAGCCTTTCCTGGGAAAATTATTGGCAGAAAATCAGGGACACAAGCAAAAAATTAAAAGTATTAATCATAATTGAACTGTTGACTGGTTTCAGTCTGATGGCACTTCCTTTTTATGTGGTTTTCGCTCGAGAAAAGCTCAGTGCTCCCCCAGATGCAATTGGCTGGTTCTTGCTAGCTCAGATTTTGGGCGGCGTGTTGGCAAATTTACTTTGGGCACGCCTGGTTGACCGGACTGGCAGCCGCCAAATGCTGGTTGTGTGCGGATCGATTTCAACAATAACTCCTCTATTGGCAATTGCTCTGGCTCCCTTAGGTTGGCCGGCTCTATTGCTGGTATTTTTCCTGGCTGGAGCGACTTTTACCGGCCGAAAAGTTGGATTTCAAAGCGCACTGCTTGAGTTGGCACCTGCTGCTGAACGCCCCACCTACGCAGGATTAAATGCAGTTTTGATCTTACCGTTAGCCTTCCTTACTTTGATTGCCGGCGTTTTTTTACAACATGGTTCGTATACAACCCTCTTCATTATTGCTTCAGCTTTTATCGCGGTTGGCACAATTGTGGCTCGCCGCTGGGTATCTCAGTAATCACCTTATAGGAGGATAAATGAGTACAAAGATTGGGATAATTATTTGTGACCGCTATCGCCGCTGCGCAGGCGGGAAATGTTTTCGATCGCTGAAAAACAGAGAAGGTGCATTCAGTATTTATTCTGACCAGGAAGTGGAATTGGTTGGCTACACAACCTGTGATGGATGTCCCGGCGGAAACATTGAATACGCTGGCGATGAAATGGTCAAGAATGGTGCCCAGGTCATCCACCTGGCTACTGGCCTCGTCGTCGGGTATCCGCCTTGCCCCTACATTGATACCTTCAAAGACTTTCTTGAAGCCCGGTACGATGTAAAAGTCGTGGTGGGAACGCACCCTATCCCCCAGAAATATCTTGACATGCACACCCGTTTGGGAACCTGGGATGATCCGGACTGGGAACCGCTGACCGCCCCAACAATGACCGACAAATCAACCCGTGAAGCATACAATTGATGAATAAAAATTGAATATATCCAAAAGAGGAGATTCCAGGAGCAACTTTTATTATCCATGAGAGAATTGAGTCAAACCTCACAGAGGATGCCCGGACCGGTGATGTTAAATTACTACAAAATCTTTCTACGTGTATCTCTGAACAACTTGCCAAAGTATGGCATTAGCGATTAAGATAAGGTATGCCCAGCCGCGCCTTAAAGGTACTCTCCATCAGCGATCGGATCGATTCTCAATTACTTGAGAAAGACACCTATGAAGAATTTAAGGATATCGATCTGATCTTGTCCTGCGGAGATCTGCCCTATTACCATATCGAAAAATTATTTCACCTCTATGAGGTTCCAATCCTTTTTGTGAGGGGGAACCACGATCCCCGGGTAGAATACGGCAAGAGCGGACCCCTTTACGGTCCCCGGGGGGCAATTGACCTGCACAACCGAGTTGTAGTGTTGAATGAGTTGATATTTGTCGGTTTTGAAGGATCATTGCCTTATAAGGAAGGTCCCTTCCTTTATTCCCAGAATGAAATGTGGCATTACGTCCTTGGCATGGTCCCCAGGCTGCTGTGGAAAAAGCTGGTCTATGGGCGTTATGTCGATGTGGTGATCACCCACAGCCCTCCCTTTGGAATTCATGATAAAGATAGCAACATCCACGGAGGTTTCAAAGCCTTCCGCTGGTTGATTAAAACCTTTCAACCAGCCTACTTCTTTCACGGACATATTCATGTCTACAGGGAAGATGAGAAGGTAGAAACTGTAGTAGGACAAACTAAGGTCATCAATACCTACGGACACCGCAAAAGCATAATCCGTCCTGGCCAGCGTCACCACGTTCCCAGAGAAAAACCCTACATCCCCTCTCTGGCTAATACAGCTGAGGATTTCAGGGATGCCCGCCGCCGGGCGGCTCTGGAGAATATCTGGGGCACACTGACCGGCTCCTCAAAACATTTAATCCAGTTCCAACAGGTAGAAGACCAGCTCCGGTATGAACAATCCCAGAAGCTGGGACTGGTGGATATTCCCCTCGATTCAATTGTGGGCAGTGTCAGCCGGCCGAGAGACTTTACCCGCAAGTTCTTCCCCCGTGAAGCAGTTGACCCGGGACGTTGGCAAAGAGTGAAGCTGAAAATGGATCAGCAAATCAGCCCCATAGATGTCTATCAAATCGACCAGGTCTATTTTGTCCTTGATGGTAATCACAGAGTGTCGGTCGCAAGACAGCGCGGTATGACTCAAATACCGGCTTATGTTACAAAGATTGAAAGCACAGTTCCTCTAACCCCTGATGACGATTTCGAGGATGTAATCATCAAACACCGACAGGTCCGCTTCCGCAAGGAAACGGGGATGAATGTGCAGCGGCCGGACCTGGAATTTGCCACCAGTATCCCTGGCGCCTACCGGCAGCTTCGGGAGCAGATCAGCAAACATCAGATCAACCTCGAAATCTGGCATCATTATCCTTATTCTTTTCAAGAAGCCACAGAAAACTGGGTGGAAGAGGTTTACCTGCCAGTGCTGCAGACCGTCTCGCAGTCAGGCTTGTTGCGGGATTTTCCGGAGCGCACTCCAACAGATCTCTATCTCTGGCTGACCCAATATCAACAAGAACTCAGCCGCAAGTACGGTTGGGAAATTAAACCTTCCGCGGCTGTGGACAGCTTTGCAGCAGCCTACGGCAATCGCCTGGTTCACCGCTGGAGGAGGACAAAGAAGTATCTCTTTCCCCAGGGTGCTGTCCAGCCGCTCGGTATTGGGGATTGGCGCAGAGTCCATCTTATGCCTAGAAAGGAAGGCCAAATCTTTTCAGCTGTCCTGGTTGCGCTTAACGGAGAAGATAGCGGCTGGAAAGCCTTGGAGCAGGCTTTCACCATTGCGGAAATTGAAGGCAGCAGCATTGCAACGTTACACGTCAGCAGGGATGCTTCGATCCACCAGGAGATTAAGTCGGAGTTTCGAAAAAGAAACCTGGAGCAAAACCTGAGCGCAAAACTGTATATAGAAGAGGGAGAGGTGCTGGATACACTCACCAAGCGAGCTCTCTGGAATGATCTGCTGATTTTCAGTCTGGAGCACCCTCCCGATGACCGGCCGGCTGCCAGGTTACGATCAGGCATCCGCTACCTGGTGCAGAGCTGTCCCCGCCCCCTGCTGGCTGTGCCAGCTACTTCAGATATGAAACACGGACTGCTAGCCTATGACGGCAGTCCCAAAGCCACCGAAGCCCTTTACCTGGCGGCTTACCTGGCGGAAAAATGGGGGGTCCAGCTGACAGTTGTAACGGCTCCGGAGGACAGCGCTGCCCGGACTAATCCCCTCGACAAGGCCCGGGAATACCTGGATGCCCGAAAAATTGAAGCAAGTTTTATCCGTGAAATTGGATCTCCAGGCGAGGTCATTCTTGAGAACAAGAATTCCCATGGCTGTGATTTCCTAATCGTGGGTGGCTACGGTTACCAGCCAGTGATGGAAGTGCTGTTCGGGAGCACCCTGGATACACTGCTGCGCCGGTCGGATGTTCCGATCTTGATCTGTCATTGATGGACAACCACCAATATGAAGCGATTAAAATCGCAGCTAGGGTCCTTCGCCTTCGCTCAGGACGGGCGTCGACCTTCGTCGACGCTGAAATTCTCTAGAAACCTACTTGACATTTCAGGCCTTTGCATGGGAATGATTAGGGCGGACAGAGATAATCAGAAACGCCAGGCGCAGTATTGACTTCTTCAATTCGCCAACCTAGACCTTCGATTTCTTCATTTAGAACAACAAAACACAACCTCTCTTCTTCAGGAATAGTCGGTAATTCTGGATCCACATATTTGAAATGAACCCTAGCT
>Ga0255364_10070_pt1 | contig 27793 bp, 25 predicted proteins | sample ANMaggSSYBR01G12_FD_182087 | JGI IMG/M metagenome (GOLD analysis project Ga0255364, IMG submission 182087) | Sediment cell enrichment communities from methane seep in Santa Monica Basin, California, United Staets - ANME aggregate JGI... | ecosystem: Environmental > Aquatic > Marine > Cold seeps >...
TAACAGCCATCCCAGGACAATACCTAAAGCCCCGCCAAGCAGACTCAGCAGAGAAGATTCGATTAGGAATTGGACCAGAATATCTTTTTTCTTTGCACCCACTGCTTTCCTTAAACCAATTTCCTTGGTTCGTTCAGTAACTGAGACCAGCATGATATTCATGATTCCTATCCCGCCCACCAATAAGCTGATCCCTGCCACTCCTCCAAGAAAGACAGTGAAGACCCCGGTGACCGTAGATGCCATATCCAAAAATAGTTCCTGAGAAAGAATTGAAAAATCGTCTTCCGCTAATTTGATATTGTGCCGATCGCGCAGAATTAATGAGACTTCATCTTCTGCAGCTTTCACGTCATCTGCAGTAATTGCAGAGACATAGATCATGGATACTTCATTTTTTACTGCTCCCGGTATTAACCTGGCTTGAGCAGTCGTTAAGGGAACCATAATCTGGTCATCTCCGGATCCAAACTGGGACCCTCCTTCTTTCTTCAGAAGCGCAATCACCCGGAATGGCTGACCGGAAACCCGGACTGTTTCACCTACCAATCCATCAGATCTGCCAAATAATTCTTCAGCTACATTAGCTCCCAGTATCACAGCAGAAGCTATCCCGTTTACCTGGACTGAGCTGAAAAACTCTCCCTCCGACAGTTCAACATTCTGTACCTTAGTATAGTCTTCTGTAACCCCAACCAAGCTGGCTGTGGTAATTTTCCCGGCGTAGGTAACCTCTGCCTGGCCCTGAACAATCGGGGCTGCAGCAGCAACCGAGGGGGCAAATACCTGATCATTGAGGGCTTCCGCATCTTGAAGTGTAAGTGGTTTGGGGTTTGTTACATCTTCGTAATTTGTGCCAACAAACAACAAGTTGGTTCCAATACTTTCAATTTCTCCCACAATAGCCTGCTCTGTGCCTGCTCCAATGGCCAGCATAGCGATGACTGCGCCGACACCGATGATAATGCCCAGCATGGTTAATGCTGTCCGGACTTTATTGGAGGAGAGGCTATCCAGTGCTTCCAGTAAAGATGCTCCAAAATTCATTTTTTATTTCTCCTCAATACACCCATCCCGGAGAGTTATCACCCGGTCTGTCAAGTCCGCAATTTCCGGATCATGAGTCACAACAATCAGGGTAGTTCCCCGATCCTCGTTTAACTTTCTAAGCAGGCCCATAATCTCATCACCTGATTTGCTGTCCAGGTTTCCCGTCGGTTCGTCTGCCATAATAATGGCCGGGTTATTTACCAGGGCCCTTGCAATGGCAACCCGCTGTAACTGTCCTCCAGATAACTCGTTTGGCCGATGTCGAATCCGGTCTCCCAAACCGACTGCCTCCAGCGCTTCTGTTGCAACTTGTTTCCGATTGCGTCCATTTAGTTCCGCATAACGCATGGGCAGTTCTACATTGGCCAAGGCGGTTTGCCGTGGGAGTAAATTAAAACTCTGAAAAACAAAGCCAACTCCCCGGTTTCTAATATCAGCCAATTGGTCATCCGATAAAGTAGCCACACTTTCTCCATTGAGGCTGTATTCTCCTGATGTCGGTCGATCCAGACATCCCAGGATATTCATCAAGGTTGATTTCCCTGAACCGGATGGCCCCATAATCGATAAAACTTCTCCCGGGGCAATCTTTAAAGAGAGTCCACGCAGCGCATGAACTTCAACTTCTCCCATCTGGTACACCTTGGTGATATCTTTTGCGTCTACTACCCACTTAGTCATATATTCTCCTGCTGCAATTCATTCTTAATGGTCAAATCCGGGAGGAGGTCCCTGTCCGGGTTCCATTTCCTCAAAGAGATTTACGCTGGGCGGGTTAATTACTACCAGGTCACCCACGGCGAGATCTCCATCCAGTACTTCGCTGAACTCATCGGATGATGCTCCCAGAGTCACAGGAACCATTTTGAGTTTCTCGGTGATTACATTATCTGGATCAGTTGCCATATAAACTACTTGTTCCCCTCGGACCCACCGGACTGATCGATTTGGAACCAGTAATGCATTCTCAACCTGCCGGACAACGATGGACACTGCTGCGGTTAATCCTGGTCGAACATCTACGTCCGCATCAATTACTTCAATGGTAACTTCAAAAGAAACCAGCCCCTGCTGTTGCACGCCAACCGGCGAGACTTCCACAACCTCTCCCTGGTACTCCTTCCCCAGAACTGCATCAAACACGAGGGTGACAGGCTGACCAACCTTGATTTGGTTGATATCAACTTCTGATACACCCACATCAACCAGTAAATAATCCAGGTTGTCAATCCGGAATGCCACCGTACCAGGTGATACAAGGTCTCCCGGTAGTACTTCAACCGAGGTAATAACTCCATCAAACGGGGCTGTAATTGAAACTATATCGAGGGCGGCTTGAGCTGCAGAGATGCGGGCTTCCGCCATGGTGATATCATCCGGATCAGGGCCATCTTTAATCCTATCGTATTCTCTTTCTGCTGCCTCAAGGTTTGCTAAACTGACGGCAACATTGCCTTCAAATATAGGCATTTCAATTTCATCTGCGCCGACTTCCAGCCAATTTTTGTACCAGATTGCTTGCTGATATTGATTAATAGCATTGGTGAGCTCGATCTGAGACTTCGCTTTATTCATCTTCCCGGAGGCGTTGTTGAACGCCTGTTGTCTTGATTGCATGGCTTTTTGGGTAATGTATACTCGAGCTTTGGCTGCTTTGTATTCCTCAGGAGCAGCCCTTTGTCCTGGTTGGTTAATGGCCAGGCGATATTCAGATCCATCTAGAGCGTCTCTGGCGTTGGCAACTGCCAATTGGGCATTTGCTGCAGCAACTGGAGCGCCTTCATATAAATCTTCCAGAGCACGCTCAGCACTAATCAGTTCTTGCTGGGCGAGGTAAATCGACTGCGGTAATGAGGTATCAGTCAGGTTTGTTAAAATCTGGTCGGTCTTTACTTCATCACCCATCTCCACAGTTACTTCTCTAACAATCCCTGTTGTTTCCCAGACCAGCATTGCAGATTGGTCTGCGTACACTTCCCCAGTTTCGTCTACTACCGCGCTCAAGGGTCCGTAGGCGATTTCAAAGGTCTGTAAATCGTCGTCGTTTGCCGACTGTCCCTGCCGTGCGCTGACTAGGCCATAAGTCACTCCGGCTATAACCAGGGCGGCAACAACAATGATAATTATTGTTCTTTTTTTCATATTGGATCTCCTTATTAATTTCAGGTAAGGCGGGTTCTACTTGTACTTCCGTTATTTTTTATAAATTGTCAATATTTCAATACCGGCATCATTTTAGCCTATAAATCTGGAGAAAGTCTGGAGGGACTATGGTAATTATGAGGAAATCTCCTTGATTCGGGGGTTCTCTCAACAATACTGTAAAGATATTGCCCTGCTTTCCTGAAAAATGAACAGGGGTGTGAATAAAAAAGAAGCCCTTGCCTATGGCAAGAGCTTCTCTTTTATGTTTTAGGAATCTCATTTAGGCATTGCTGTGAGTTTTCTTCAGCGCCAATTCGGCTGCCTTGATCAATGGATAGGCTGTGGGGGGTGCTGTCAACAGAGGGGGTGTGCCAATTTGCATGGTCAAAAGGGAAGACACTGTCATTTTATTTTGAATTGCCAGACCAATCACATTCACGATTTCACCAGCGGAATGACTGCCAAAAACTGATCCCCCCAGGATTAAGCCTGAGTCTTTGGCGACAACCAGTTTAACAGTTTGTTTGTGCGTGCCGGGCAATTTCCCAGGATGATGATCAACTCCTTCAAAGAGGGCAGTGATAATATCAAAACCTTCTGCGCGAGCATTATCTTCTGTTATGCCGGCAACACCAAAGCTGTGATCACCAAGAGCTGTCGCAAAATTGGAAATCGTGCCAGAAAAAGTCCTCACGGTTTCAAGTATAAACAGGTTCATCCCGGTAACCCTGGCTTCTGCACATGCTGTAGATGCCAACATAGCACCAATGGGTTTATTGGTGATGAAATCTCTTTTCTCCGCGCAGTCACCTACGGCAAAGATGTCTGGAGTGTGGGTGCGAAGAAATTGATCTGCCACAATAAAGCCCAGCTCGTTTGTTTTAATTCCTGCCTTTTCAGCCAAATCAACATTGGGTTTATATCCCATGGATAGGATCACTGCATCCGCTTCCAACTCTCTTCCATCTTGGAGTTTCACTGAGGTGACCTTGCCATTTCCGCAAAGTTCCTGAATCCCGACCCCAGCCTCAACCTTTACGCCGCGGTCAATCAGGATCTCTTCCGCCTTGGTAGCGAGCTCTTTGTCGAACACTGCGCCGAGGATGTGAGGAAGGATTTCTACAACGGTAACATCTTTCCCTTGTTTTTTAAGTTCATCGGATATTTCCACTCCAATAAAACCACCACCAATAACTACAATTTTTTGTTTATCCTGGAGTTTACGAATCATCCGATCCAGGTATTCTTTGTCCTTCGGCACAATGAATACATTATCAAGATCTTTCCCGTTTAACCAGTTTGGTTTTACCGGTATAGAACCAATAGCCAGCACCAATTTTTCATAACCAATCTTTTCTCCATCAGCTAACAAACAGGTTTTGTTTTCGGGATCAATTTCTATTACTTCACCAATTATCAGATTGATACCGGCTTTTTCTAAACCAACATCCGGGATTACATTCTGAGAACTGCTCTCAAGTGTGCCAAAAATGTAGGGAATTCCACAGGGAACAACGACCTCTTTTTCTTTCCGGATCACTAGAAAATCTTTCTCAGGATACTGGTTTTTTCCAGTAAGCGCCGTAACGATACCGGCAGCACTTCCCCCTATAACTAAAACATCAGTTTTTTTCATACCAAATCTCCTTTTACTATAAATAATCCTTCAAACTAGTTTAAACCCGGTTGCCAAGGTTGTCTTACAACTAGATTGTGCATATTTTCACATAAACCTTGTGGTTTGTCAAATATAAATTACATTAACATTTTCCTTCTGGTCTCAACTTGGACCTTTGTTTACTACTCTTGATCCAGTTGGTATAATGCGCTTCAGTCCAGGGAGGGGTGCCAGAGTGGCCGATTGGGGCGGTCTCGAAAACCGTTGTGGTCCTTACGGGCCACCGTGGGTTCGAATCCCACCCCCTCCGCTGTATTATCTGGAGCAGATAAATCTTCAGCCCGATTTCTTCTTTTCTGTCTGTTACAATAAACAAGGATGGCATCTGTAGGTGCTATCAGGTATCACAAATTTACAGGCTTGGAGCCCAGAAGGAGATAACAATGAACAATATGCTTCTGATAGGCATGATTGGCGGCGGAGCGCTGCTGGTGGCATTGATCATTTTTGGCTTGCTGATCAGCCGTTCTCGCAAGATTGATTTGGACTCGGCCCCTGAAGGAGAGACCCCCGGTTGGATTCGCTCAACCATCCCAGACGAGACAATGGATGCCACCAAAGCTGACAAGGAAGGAATCACCTTGTTTGATCATGATCCAGGGGAAGATTTGGCCGCACCATTTGCAGAGCAGATTGAAGACATACTCCGGTCTCAATTACAGGCGGATCCTGAGCTGAGCTTTTTCGACGTCGATTTTGGAACTGCGCCAGATGGGGGTATAGAATTTCATTTTCGGGGGGAGACCTACCTGGAAATTGATCAGATTCCAGAGGAATCGCTGCGGGAAGCGATTAAAAAAGCCATTGAAAAATACAATCAGCTGGACTGAGGAATTATAAAAACCCCGTAGGATCTCTATGGTGCACTCCGAAAAGTGGAGAAATAAATAAAGCTCCTCATAGCTAATTATACAAACTGACGTCTGAATTCCAAGGGCGTCAGTTTTGTGTATAGTGCCGACTGCCCCGCCAGGGTGCTTCGCAAAAGTCGTAGCAGGCCTGTCCTGCTCCGCCCAGAGCGTAGTCGAAGGGAGCAAAGCCGAAGGGAGCTACGCTAAGCATCCCTGGAGAGGGTTGCCTAAATTTTTTTATGGATTACGGGATAAGTGAAAAGTTTAATCATCGGCAGTGGTCGATGCTCGGCACTTGCCCAAAGCTGGGACTTCAGTCCCCTGGTAAGGATCGATATAAACAGGAGATCAGGTCATCTCTGCGCTCTTTACTATTACAGTTTATGGAAAGATCCCTCCTAATACCAAAAACTACTCCTCTAACAACAAACCCCGGTTATTCACCGGGGTTTTTTTAATTTAAGTCAATCAAATATTACTAAGACAAATTCATTGTTTGAAATTCAAGGTCCAAATTTGTTTATTCTACGAACGGTGGAGCGGATTAAGTTGTATTTGATTCTCCATGAATAACCCTTTATCCATGAAATACCATTGTCCTTTTTTTGTTTCAATTATATATATTGTCACAAATACTTGACTTATGTCAAGTACAAACTTTTTGTTTTATGCTAGCCTTTTATTTGGATCAGATATTCAACCAACCCTCACCTTTATAAAGGAGCTATTTATGACAGAAAAGAAGAATAATTGGACGATCATGGCCATAATTGCCATACTTATGGGGATTTTTATTGTATTTGTAGCCCCAGGACTTTTTGACACAACGATGGATGAATTGATCTTAAAACAATCGAAACAGGCGACTAATCTGACGGCTGGCCCCTTAAGCCGTCTGTATGTCGGCTCACTCTATAGCGGAATTGAAATGCTGGTAGGTTTGGCACTGATCGCCGTTTCAGCAGCACTCTACGCCGGTAAAAAATGGGCTTGGCCGATAACGATGTTCTTGCTCTCCATCCCTGCGATGGTCAATGGCTACATTGGATTAGGTTGGTTGGAAAATCTTAAGAAATTTCCTCCTGCCTACTTTACCTTCTTCTTGAGTTTTGTCGCTTTCCTTATCGTTCTCTTCCTTAAAGAAAATGATAAAAAAACTAAAACCGCCATGTTCTTTGTCTTCACCCTTCTCGGAATGCTTGGGGCTCAAGGTTTTATGCTTTTTCCTCATGCCTTGCGTGTGATCTTAAAAGACCCCGGTGCCTCGCTTTTAAATCCTGCCTCTGCTGTATTACGCCGCACTGGACCGATAATGTTCCTAGTCTTCATCATTGCAGGACTTGCGATTTGGAAACTTTCCCAGCGAAAAGAATCAGGCTGGTATTTGGCGCTGCTGACCGGGTTGATGATGGCAATTGGCGCATTCCCCGCCCACTACATACGCCCACCATCAGCATCACTGGTTCCTGCAGATACCTTGGCTCCTTCAATCTTCACATCCACCTACTGGATGGCTGGAGCGCAAGGAATCATAATGGTTATTTTGCTGTTAATCCCATACTTTAAGGATACTTTGTTCGATAAAGAATAAAACAACTGATCTTCCAGTGCGTTTTCACACGACGCCCTGGTAAATATTCCTTAAAAAAGAGCCGGGAGCAGAGTTATGCCTGCTCCCGGTTTCATATTTCTTTATTCCAGCACCTGTAGTAATTGCAGCTCTTATCTAGATAACTTAAGATTCATTATTCCCGGTTCCCCCCATCCGCATAATAAATCCCATCGCCAAAAACCCCACACCAACCAGCAGAAGTAAAAAAGACTGCCAGCGTAATGGATTAAATACCGGCGTTAATACTCTTGCGCTCCCATTAATGATTTCATGGTACAGGAGGGAGGTCTGAGGTATAGCCTCCGGCATTCGATCAGTCAATATACCTGTCCATAATGGCTTAAACAACAAGGCAGAGATCAGGGCTATCAAGCTCCCCCCCACCAGGGGAATACCCCACCATTGTCCCAAGCTATCCATAGAACGGACACCAAACAATAAAATCAGGAACAGGAGCCCGATTGGAATCAACAAGGCTGCAGCCATGGTTGCCCGAAGTCTTCGGAGATTCCATTTTAAGGTATACACTCCATTGATCGTCTCCCCGCCTTTCAGAAAAGACTGAGTTGCATTAAATTCTTCTGGTGTTGCTTTAATTACCATCTGCATGACATCTGAATAGACCTGGATTTGCTCAACGTGGGGAAATGTAGACAGTTTGCATAATTCCTTAACCATCTTAGCTCTGGGTACCGGATCACCGGGTTGGGTTTTCATCTCTTCCATTTGCAGATCAGTACAATCTGGCAGAGAGTCATAGAAAGCTACAATGGCTTCATCCCCTTCTGGCCCTCCCATTTGTTCGATCAGCGGCACCATATTCCAGCGGATTTGAGGAATCCTTTCTTCCGAGTCCAACCACCGGTAAAATCCATTTACAGTAACTTGAATCCAGTTTCCGATCACACGGTCTGATAGAAGGGCCGCCCGGAAATTGATCCAGTTACTCTCTTCCATTGAATAAACCAGGGTAAACAAATCCAGTACCTGTCCTTCCGGCTGTTCTGTATTCTCTATTTTCTGAGATATTTCTTCCGCTTGCCTGTTGGTGATGATCTCCATCATGGCGGGAACAATATCTGAGTCCAGAAAGACCCCGGATACAATCTGGTTCACTTCTTCCTGATTAAATATGCTATCACCCAGGTTATAGGCCATCAGAGATAGGGGAATAGCCAAGATCAATATACCAGCCAAAATGAAAGCTATAAGTTTCAGGATAGCGCTTAGTATTGTTTTCATAATTAATCCTTCATGAACTCATCCCAGGGGAAATCGTGCAGCGAATCTAATACCCTGTCCGGCGTTCCTCCGTTTGAGAAAAATGGCAGCTGGCGGGTTAGCGAATTGGGAACTGCTATGCAGAATAATCCTGCCCGTTTCGCAGCTAAAACCCCATTGGGAGAGTCCTCCAAGACAATCACTTTTTCAGTAACTCCATTCATCTTCTTTAAACCCAATCGATACAGAGCGGGGTCTGGCTTGGCTTGTTCTACTTCTTCTGCACAGCTAGTATGATCAAAATACTTCCACAACCCCAATCTTTTCAAATGCGTATGAACCCATTCCTGATCTGAACTGGAGACAATGCCAAGGGATAGGCCATTTTGTTTGGCTTTCGTGATCAGCTCTTCTGCGCCTGGTAATGGTTTCTGCTTTAAAACCAGCTCCAATTCTTTTTGAGATACTTCTGCCTGGATTGCCCGTTGTTCATCTTCGTCTTCGATCGTGCGTAAGAATTCCTCAATTGGGCCCTCAACTTTTCCTGATTTTCCCAGGATTTCAGCCCACTCCTCTAGCAGTAGTTTTTTTCCATACTCTTGAAACTTGTCTTGCCAGGCTTTAAATATAGTTGTTTCTGTATCAAGTATCAGCCCGTCAAAATCAAATAAAATGCCTTGCAGTGGTGGTTTTAACATAATATGTGTGATTATACAAGAAAACCGAACGACGAGGACCTTACAGTAGTATAATTAATCCGCAATCAACCTGAGTTTCCCGGAAGGATTTATGGTCCAACAACTACAACTTATAATGAAGCTATTACGGGACAAAAGAGTCCATCCCCTGGTTAAGGTTCTGCCCTTTCTGTCTCTGATCTACCTGGTATATCCAGATATGATACCTGGCCCTTTTGATGATGCAGTGGTTATCGCTCTCTTTTTCAAATTTTTTTTAATGCTGATTCCATCTGATGTGATGAACGATCTAAAATATGAGCAGGAACTTCAAGTAAAGAACAATAACGACGAAGACAACATCGTAGAAGGGGAATTCTGGGAAGAATAATTAACCCCCTATTAAAAGATAAACTCCCCGATTTCTCTCAGGGAGTTTTTATATTAAGGCCGGATGTTCTAGAAATACTCTTCCTCGTCATCACTGTCATCAAATTTTAATTCAAATTCTACATCTTCCCTGGGCTGCCTGACCCAAAGTTGGATTATATCTCCCTCATCCGATTCTTCAAAATGGGCAGCGATGATCGTGATTTCATCCGTGAGTCCTGTCTCAGTTCGGTATTCGAGCACAATGGAATCGTTCTTTTGCCAAACATTACTGCAACGATCTACCAGTGAAGTTCCGTCAAAAGATCTCAGCTCTGTAAAAAAAGTATCATATTGTCCCGGGGAGTCAGTAACACCCTGGATCCATAAACCGTTCACTTCCCGGAATTCTGGGGTTGGTCCTTCAATGATGGTTATTTTTTCTGTCATCAGTTGATTGGATAATGAGAATCCAATACCTCCGCTTAGGGCTATCTTACCATAATTTCTAGCGGGGTAAACCTTACGGTTTTTACAGTTCTTATTTGGAGATTTCTAATAAGGGAACAGGTGAAATTTCGAACAACAAGATTTATACCTATACGAAATAAGTTTAATGGGGCTTCTTTTCGTTTTTAGTAGCTGTACTAATTCAATAACCTTTCTAACCTGAAGTATAATGGAAAAAATCGGATTTTCGGCTGTGTTTCTAGTTAGTAGGACACTTAACGTACATAACTCATAGTTTGTCTTTTATTTTGTTTCTTCTTTTTATGTTTTTTCCCAAGGCAGGGAATGAATGGATACCATACAGATAGTTGCCATCTCGTCAAAATCAGCCTTCCCAGATAATTTACGGGAGTGTCTCAAGACATCAACCTCATCTCTACCTCCCTACCAGGTTAATCATGTTTCTTCCCTGAAAGAGGAACTACCTGAAGATCTAATTGGATATTCCCGGGTAGTGCTGGTTGACTTAGGTAACCTCCCGGATGATAAAGAGATTGAGTTAAGTGAAATCAAAGAAATTTTCCCGGATCTATCCTTGGTGCTGGTTTCTGAAGGAGACCAAAAAGAAATATTTTCTTCATTCCCGGTTGAAGACCCCCCCTATTTAATAAACCAAAATGAAATTTCCAGTCCTCTCTTTCCTTCTTTTTTGCTCGCTCTGATCACTCAATCAGAACTCACTCGGACAAACCTCACAATCCAGGACAATTTAGTCACCCGCGAAAATGAACTTCTATCCTTAAGGAAAGCAAGTCTTCATCTCACTTTAAATTTATCGCTTGATGCTGTTCTCGATACCATTTTAGAAAGCGCCCTGGAATTGGTTTCCGCGGATGACACCCATATCTTTTTTTACGAGCACGGAGTATTATCTTTCGGCGCTGCTTTATTTGATGGACACCAGCAGAACAAACCTTTCAAGAATCCCAGACCTCATGGTGCAACCTATAAAGTTGCTAGAGAGGGAACCATGCTAATATCGAACGATGTCAAGACCGATCCGCTCTTTGAAGATCGCCCTTGGGATGGGGCCATCATCAGCCTGCCCCTAAAAATAGGCAATAAAGTGCTTGGTGTAATGAATATTGCTTTGAACCATTCCCATCATTTTACTGAAAATGAAATCCGGGGATTGGAATTTTTAGGTGATCAGGCATCTCTAGCAATTCAAAATGCAAAACTATATGAACAAGCCCAGCAGGAGATAGCAGATCGGAAAAAAGCAGAAAAAGCTATCAAGCACCTGGCTAACCATGATTCCTTAACTGGCCTTCCAAACCGTAGATTATTTAACGAAAGAATCAGCCTGGAAATTTCCCGGTCTCAGAGAAATGACCAAAAAATTGGCATCATGCTCTTTGATCTAGATCATCTTAAAAAAGTAAATGATTCCTATGGTCATAATGTAGGTGATTTACTTCTTCAGGCAGTTGCCCAACGTTTGCTCGGTTTATTAAGGAAGAGTGATACTATCGCCCGCATGGGAGGAGATGAATTTCTTCTGATTTTGCCTGAAATGCTTCAAAAAGAAGATGCCATCCTAACTGCTGAGAGAATTCTGGACGCCCTGAGTACTCCCTTTCACATTGAAGTTCATGAAGTGAGTATCAGCACCAGTATCGGGATTGTCTTTTACCCTGATGATGGTGATGATGTAAACGACCTGGTAAAAAAAGCAGATATTGCGATGTATAAAGCTAAAGAAAAAGGCCGTAATGTATATCATGTCTACACCGCTTGAGTATTGATACCATAAACCAAACCTACTATTAATACCCACCTTCTTGTTAACTACACTCATTTTGATTTACTAACATTCTCATGTATCAACTCATTTTACTGATTCCAACCAGTGTAGATATGAATGAATTTGATGAAGTTTGGCCTTCCTTTCTGGAAGCCGCTGAACAAATGCCAGGTTTAATCCGGGAATCTGTATCCCGGGTAGATCGGGTAATTTTTGGACAAGAATATTTCCAAAGGATCTACACTTTTTCTTTCCCGGACAAAAACTCTCTTGAAAAAGCTCTGGTTTCAAAAAACGGTGAAAAAGCTGGAAGGATAATCCATGACCTCACCGGAGGAAAGGTAGCTCTGGTTACCGCGGATTATCAGGAAGACTCACTGCAAAACATTCAGTCTTTTCCGTCCCAGGACTCCGACGAATGAATTTCTTTTCGAAATCCCCATTTATGAAGTGGTTCGTTTCCATTATGGGGGTCATCCTTGCAATTGCTGCTGGTTTCTTTTTTTACCAAATCATCAAAGGAACTTCTCCTCGCACCAGGAGGTTAATTACCTGGCTGAGATATCCAATCAATAACCAGGATTGGTCCATGACCGCGCTCACTCGCTGTAAGGAATTCACTCCTTTTTTATTTCCCACCGATGGGTACATCGGCTATCTCTGGGATGATTCTTTTCGTCCGGGTCACAGCCATCAGGGAATTGATATTTTTACAAGTGAATCGTCTGGAGAAACTCCTGTTTACGCCGCTTATGATGGTTACTTATCTCGGCTTCCTGATTGGAAATCTTCCCTGATCATCCGGGTTCCACAAGATCCTCTCCATCTCCATCAACAGATCTGGCTCTACTATACTCACCTTGCTGACTCTGAAGGAAATTCATATATCGTCAAGGAATTCCCGACCGGTTCTTCAGAAATATTTGTTAAGGAAGGAACTTTGCTTGGATTCCAGGGAAATTATTCTGGAACCGTTGGAAAACCTGTGGGAATACATCTTCATTTTTCGATTGTTATGGATGATGGGCAGGGTACTTTTCTGAATGAATTAAAAATCCAGAACACAATAGATCCTTCACCTTATTTTGATTTGCAGTTAAATGGCAAAACCAATCGTGGACAAATCCCCATTTGCCAGGAGCCTTAATTCGTTCCAAAACCATATTACAGAGTAGGAGAAAAATAAAATGAATGATTACCAAAATATCCTCACCGAAATCCAAGGTAAAGTTGGATTGATTACCCTGAACAGACCTAAATCTTATAATGCCTTAAATTACCATATTCTCTTAGAATTAATGTCCGCCCTGGCAGATTTTGACAAGGACAATTCTATCGGAGCCATGGTGATAACGGGAAATGAAAAAACTTTTGCTGCTGGAGCTGATATCACTTCCATAGTAGATGCTTCCACGGAAGAAATGAATGATAGTCCATTTATCCCTGCCTTTGATCTAATCCGTAATATAAAAAAACCAGTCATCGCAGCAGTTTCTGGATACTGTCTGGGAGGTGGCTGCGAATTGGCTCTTTCCTGTGATTTAATTATCGCTTCTGAGAGCGCAGTTTTTGGACAACCGGAAATTAATCTTGGCGTAATTCCTGGAGCAGGAGGAACTCAAAGGTTAACCCTTGCCGTTGGCAAAACTATTGCCATGGAAATGATTCTGAACAATCGGACTTTATCAGCTGCTGAAGCGTCTACTTTAAAGTTGATCAACCATATTTTCCCTGTTGAAGAATATTTAAAGGAGTCTTTATCTCTAGCACAGGAAATTGCTGAACGAGCTCCACTTGCAATCCAGGCTGGGAAAAAAATGATCAATCATTGTTTTGAGGTATCCCTAACACAAGGATTAAAAGACGAACGGGATACATTTTATGATTTGTTTTCTTCCCAGGATCAAAAGGAGGGAATGGAGGCTTTTCTGGATAAAAGATCTCCAGATTGGAAAGGTAAATAGATTAATCAAAAAACGAACAGGATATTGTTGGTAATGATAATGAATTCTTCTCCCCATGTTTAGTAATAATTATAAAGGTAGTAGTCTTAGTAGGGATTGGGGATAAGTGGAAAAAGAGGCATGTAAGGGAAAAAATATGGCAGGGAACAAAGCTTTACCCAATATACAGGGATTGGAAAGAGCAGACACCCATTATAGAGGGGAAAGGGAATTTAAATTCCCTAAATAGTTTTCCACAAGAGGGTGGGGATAAATATAGAATAAGTAACAATCCTGAGTGAGTAACTTATCCTCAGGATTGGTTTTTGTTTTGTGATGTGGAAAAGTGATGGGTTTGGAAGAAATTTTCCCCGAAATTGACCCAAAAAAGAAGAAAGTTATCCCCAAAAGAGATGGGTTATCCACAATAAAAGTAGGGTTATCCACAGAAAACAACCCACTCTAAAGAAGGGAAAAAGGATTATATTCATTAAAATAGGGGTTTTAAGGTACATTGGACTACTAAAGGAAGGATCTAATCAGGGAGAAATTATCGTTCCGTCCGGGATGATGACACTTTTAGGGATAACTACAATCCCATCCCGAATGGACCAATTGTTTTGGTCTTCTTCAGTTCCGGGGGGGAAGGGGGAAATGATCACATTAGAACCAATCCGGGCATTTTTATCGATAATTGCACCATCAATTTTGCTATTTTCCCCAATGCCGATTGGGATATCATTCAACGGGGAATTTTTTTCATCGTAAAAATCTGCACCCATAATGACAGTATCTTTAATGATTGACCCATCCTGGATTTGGCTGCGCAAACCAATCACAGAGCAGGTAATCTCTGCTTTACCAATGTAGCAACCATCAGACAGGGATACATCTTCCAGCGTGCCCCCGGCAATGATTGATCCGGGTAAAAAACGGGCATGCGTATAAATGGGATTATTCACATCATAAAAATTGAACGGGGGTGAAGGTTGGGTGAGATCCAGGTTAGCGTTATAGAAGGAACGGATAGTTCCGATATCTTCCCAATAACCCTCAAAATCATAACCAACTACTCTGTGAGTATGAATGGCATGAGGGATGACTTCTTTTCCAAAATCATCCACATCCAATCCACGAAGCAGCTCATCCAGGACTTCTGTTTTAAAGAGATAGATGCCCATAGATCCCAACAATGGAAGGGCTGGATCATCCCGGCTTATGAAGGATTTTTGGACCTCAGGATCTGTGGGTTTTTCCACAAAATCCGTGATCAGTTGATTCTTTCCCCGTTTGAGTATTCCCAGCCGGGGAGCCTCTTCCATGGCTACTGGCTTTAATGCAATTGAGATGTCTCCGCCAGTTTCCCAGAGATGCTGGGCCATTTTTTCATAGTCCATCCGGTAGAGATGATCTCCGGCCAGGATGAGAGTATAGTCAGATCCAGTGGCATGGATTTCAAACATTTGCTGACGAACGGCGTCGGCAGTCCCTTGGTACCAGGTGTCATTAAGAATGGTTTGTTCAGCAGCCCAGATCTGAACCCATCCCCGGTGAAAGGGATCAAAGTTATAAGTTCTGGTAATGTGTCGGTGAAGGGAGACCGAGTTGAATTGAGTCAGCAGCGCGATCCGGTCAATGTTGGAATTAATGCAGTTGCTGATCGGTATGTCAATTAGCCTGTATTTCCCCCCGATTGGTACTGCGGGCTTGGCCCTGACCTTGGTTAGCGGAAACAGTCTTGTTCCCTGTCCGCCTCCCATAATGACCGCCAGGATGTCTTTGGTTGAGGGCATCCGAACTCCTTAAGGTTCAACTAGCAGAATATTTTTAACGTCTTCTTGGGAGAAAGAAGACGGTTGAACTTGAACAAGTATCCCAAGAATGAATAATTATAAGCAGCTACTGGGTTTAAATATTATCTGGTCATAAAAAAGAGATTCCTAGATAATCTCAAGAACCCAAAGTTTTACCCAGTTGTAAAGCCTGCTCCATCAAGACCGAGTCCTTCTCTGCATCGCCGATATTCATAGCCGAGCCATGAATGATGCCGTCAAAATCCATACCTGCATAGCGGCAGATGCTTTCAAAGGTATAAATCACCGTAATCCCGCCGGAATCATACAAGTCTGAACCACCATACACCATTAACAAGGAAAGCTTTTTTCCTTTAAGTTCAAAGTCATCAGCGGAATACATCGCATACCAGCGATCAATGAATAATTTTGTTTGTGCGGTAAGGCTGAACCAATAGACAGGACTGGCAATAACAATAGCATCTGCGGAACGCAATTTTGGGTAGAGGGTTTGCATGTCATCACTGATTACACAACCACTGCCATTTTCCTGACAAAAGTCGCAAGCATCACAAGGGCGGATATCAAGCCCGTGTAAAAAAACGGTTTCAATTTCTGCGCTAGCTTCTTTTGCTCCGAGCGTTATTTGATTGGCGAGAACCGCGGTGTTTCCATTTTTGCGAGGACTGCCATTAAGTATCAGGATGTTTTTTTTCACAGAAGACCTCCAAACAAGGTTGTTGCAGATAGCCCTTTCTAGAGTATATTCCATTTTTCTCCCGATGCCCAATATAAATCCAACACCCACTGTCCCGAGATGAATATAGAAAGAGATCCTCTTGGGTTGATTAGACAGATCCCCACTTTATTCATATAACAAAAAATAACCGGGCCAGAAATACCTGGTTCGGTTATTTATATTCCAATGCCGAAGGTGGGAGTCGAACCCACAATCCCAAGGGAACGCGAGTTTGAGTCGCGCGCGTCTGCCTGTTCCGCCACTTCGGCTAATCGCTGATTAGTATACCTAAAAGAAAGTATCAGGTCAAGACAGGCGATTTCTCTTCCTGACATCAACAAGAAGGATCCAAGGATATTAAATATCCTGGAGACCAATATTAAAATTTGATCTTGCGGTCATTTATTAATGAGGTAAAATGCGCTGAGATACAATGATACAATTTGCGGGAGATAGTATGAAAATAGAAATAGATTTTCAAAACGGCATTCCCCTTTATGAACAAATCGCTCACAGAATATTAGGGTTAATTGAGCGGGGCGAGTTGAAAGCAGGTGACCAGCTGCCCACCATCCGTGACCTGGCAGAGGACTTGGGAGTGAATTTTAACACTGTTGCCCGATCCTACCGGATGCTGGACCAGGGGGCTGTAATATCTACTCAACACGGAAGGGGCACATATATTATTGGCAAGAATAAGATAAAAATTAGCAAAAAAAACAAGAAAAAGAATATTGAACAGCTTACTCGTTTTTATATTCGGAAAGCCACTTACCTCGGATTTAAACCGGAAGAAATTAAAGAATGTTTTGAAAATATCTATCAAGAAAAAGAATAAGAACCCGATGATAAATAAATTTAGGGAAATCATAAATGGACCCACTAAGATATTCTTAGCAGTAGCTTTTATCCCTGCCTGGATATTGTTTCTTCTACCGGTGTTCTTCCGGATGGCGGGAAACGAAAATTCAACCACAATTGCCTTGATTGCTTGGAGTGCGGCCATGTGGATGCCCGGGGTGGGAGCTATCATTGCTACTCGCCTGGGAGATAAACTTGAGTTCAAAACTCTAGGATTGGGAAAAACAGGAGACAAGAAAACATATCTTTGGGCTTGGCTGGTTCCCATCTTAACTGTTATATTGACGGGGATGATCACCTGGCTATTAAGATGGGGAAAATTTGACAGCTCCTTCACTTTGATCAAACAATCCCTGGCGGGTATGCCAGAAGTGCCGGAATCAACCCTTCCCCTTCTTGTTGCTGCCCAGATCGCTGCCTCCTTGACCCTGGCGCCCCTCTTCAACACCTTATTTGCCCTGGGAGAAGAATTGGGCTGGCGGGGATATTTATTACCGAAACTCCTTCCCCTGGGAGAATTTCCTGCGATGCTGATCAGCGGAGTCATCTGGGGGTTCTGGCATGCCCCAGCAATTCTACAGGGACACAACTATCCAGACCGCCCCTTGCTGGGTGTAGGAATGATGATCGTTTTTACTGTTCTGCTGGGTATATTTTTCAGCTGGCTCTACTTAAAGACTGCCAGCCCCTGGGCGCCAGCCTTGGGACATGGGACAGTTAACGCGGTAGCTGGCTTGCCTCTGTTATTTTTGACTGGAGTGGACCTCACGCTGGGAGGAACATTAACCAGTGTTTCCGGCTGGCTGGCGCTGGCTGCCCTGGTCGGAGTTTTGTATTGGAAAAAGCAAATTCCCCTCGGGGAATAAAGGGATGTTTCACGTGAAACATTTGAGAATATGACAATAATTGGATTGATCTTGAGGATTTTGAATAGTCTTTTGATGATAGGAATTCCCTGTCTTCTGGTTGTGATCCTGGTCCGTCGGGGCAACGGGGGTTTCCGGGCAATTGGCATAGGGTTGGCTGGATTTGTTCTCTCCCAGGTTGGACATATTCCCTTTAATCAATTTGTTTTACTGCCTGTCCTGGAGGGCTGGGGAATTGGAGTGGAACAATCCGGTTGGCAGCTGCTGGTCCTTGGGGCAGCCCTGGGTTTATCGGCTGGAATTTTTGAAGAAGCTGCCCGTTATGTGGCTTTCCGTTATTGGCTGGTAAAAAATCCAAACACGATGCTTCCGGTCAAATACGGGGTTGGGCATGGCGGAATCGAGGCTTTATTACTGGGAATTCTGACCCTGTTTGCGCTAATACAGGTAATGACATTGGGAGGAGAGGGCTCTTTGAGTTCTTTTCCGCCGGACCAGGCTGAATTGATCCAAGCCCAGATTACTGCCTACTGGAATGTCCCCTGGCACCAATCACTCTTAGGAGCCTGGGAGCGAGTCTCAGCTCTGGCGTTTCATATTGGCGCATCTCTGATGGTCTATAAAAGTGTTCGGGGAAAGAACCCCGTCTGGCTGGTGATTGCTATTATTGGGCACGCTATGTTTAACGCTTTTGCTGTTATCTTCTCCCGACAGTTGGATTTTGTTTTGTTGGAGAGCATCCTGTTTGTTTTTGCTCTGGGATGGTTGTATTGGTCCTGGTCTGTGCGAGTGATTGAACTAGAGCAACCACACCTTGATCAACCGCTTCCCGAGAAACCCCGTTTAACTACACAACGAATTACACCGGAGCAGTTAGAAGAGAGTCGTTATGATGAATAAAGAACCGATTATCCATACAATAAACTTATCCCGTTCGTTTGGTGACATATTAGCAGTCGATCGAATATCTCTGTCTATTAATCCTGGTGAAGTATTTGGATTTCTGGGACCAAATGGCGCGGGAAAAACAACCACGATCCGAATGCTGGCAGCTCTACTTGAACCCACCAGCGGAGAAGCTTTTGTGTCCGGGTTTCAAGTTGGCAAAGAAGATCAAAAAATCCGGCGGAATATTGGGTTGCTTCCTGAAGCGCCTGGCTTGTACGATGCTCTTACAGCAGAACAAAATCTTGCTTTTTACGGGGCAATGTATGGAGTTGAAGAAATTTCCCGCCAGATCAAACGCTACCTGGAATTGCTTGGTTTGTGGAATAGACGATATGAACCGGTGGCGACTTTTTCCAAAGGGATGAGGCAGAAATTGGCAATAGCCAGGGCGCTGCTGCATGAACCAGACGTTCTATTCCTGGATGAACCTACCAGCGGGCTGGACCCCCAGGCGGCAAAGTTGGTTCGGGAATTTATCGGGGAGCTTAAAGGAGAAGGGCGAACGATCATTCTGTGCACTCATAATCTAGAAGAGGCTGACCGATTATGCGATCGAGTTGCAGTTATGAATGGACATCTGCTCGCGTTGGATTCACCAAAAGTATTACGAAGAAATATTTTTGGTAGGAAAGTGGTATTTCATTTAACGGAAATAAAATCAGAATTTGAGCAAGCGCTGCGTTCTTTTGAGTTTGTCACTGAAGTTCAAGTGGTTGAGAATAAAATTCTCGTTTCTATAGATGACCCAGAAACTAACAATCCGATCCTAGTTCGCACCCTGGTTGAGCAGGGAGCAGAGATTCAATTTGTAGGTGAGCTGCGCCGTCGTCTGGAAGATGTCTACCTGGAGTTGATGCAATCTTCACAAGGAAGTAACAATGGAAAGAATTAAGGCAATAATAATTAAAGAGTGGCGGGAAGTTTTTAAAAATAAATTTGTTTTATTTACTGTATCGTTCCTGCCATTAATGATCACAGCGCTGCCGCTGGGCATTCTTTATTTTGCAGCGGGATCTGAAGATTTTGGCGGAGTTACTGCTGCTGATTTGCCACCACAATTTTCATCACTCTGTGGAGATCTTGGTGGTGGAGACTGTATGCTGTATTACATAGTCACTCAGTTTATCCTACTGTTCATGATGGTGCCGGTCATAGTCCCGATGACGATCGCTTCCTACTCCATCGTTGGAGAAAAAACCACCCGGACTCTTGAGCCATTACTGGTGACGCCAGTTTCAACTCTGGAGATCCTGGTAGGAAAAGGATTGGCGGGAGTAATCCCGGCTGTGCTGACAACCTGGATAGGGTATCTATTATATGCCGCCGGAGCGCATATCTTGGTAGATAATCCTGCGGTGGTTGGAAAATTATTTGATCCACTGTGGATGACGGCAATCTTTGTGGTTGGTCCGCTGCTGTCGATCATGGGTGTAAGTATCGCGGTGATGATTTCCTCCCGTGTGAATGATCCCCGGGTAGCGGAACAAATATCGGGAATATTTGTACTCCCAATTGTGGGATTATTTATTGGCCAGACTACCGGGTTTATCCTGGTAAACCAGCAGTTCATTCTCTGGATGGCTGGTGTTCTCCTGGTTTTGGACATCATCCTGTTCTATTTTGCTATCCAGATTTTTCAGCGCGAGACAATATTATCAAGGTGGAAATAGTGTTATGAAAATCAGTAAACGAATAAGTGCCTTATTGGTGTTAGCGGTTCTTCTTATTCCGGTCAGTGTTTATGCCCAGGAATCCGATCCAAAAATTGAGATCGCATTAATCCGTAATTTTGGCTATGGAGGACTGAGAGAAATCCAGGGAAATTTTACTTTAAAGATTCGTGATCCATTAGTTGATCTGGAAACCGTGGATTTTTATCTCGATGGCGAGTTGATTGCTGGGATTAGCCAGGAACCCTATGAATATAAATTTCATACAAGCAATTTTCCGGAAGGCGAGCATATATTTTCTGCTGTTGGCACACTTTCCAATGGAACAGATGTGCAGTCAAATCAAATCTCAAAAATACTGTTGTCCTCGGATCAAGCCTGGTCACAAACCCAGGGATTAATTGTGCCTATCCTGATATTTACTGCAGGTGCTACAATTCTTGGGTTGGGAGCATCTTTGCTGGCAAGTCGAAAAAAAGATTTTGTAATAGGCAAATATGGTCCGGCAGGTGGGGCGGTCTGTCCCCGCTGTGAATTGCCTTTTGGGAGATCAATCTTTTCACCGAATTTGGCGATTGGTAAATTGGTTCGCTGTCCGCACTGTGGAAAAGTCACTATCCGGGCCAGAGCTTCTCAACTCCAACTGGAGCAAGCAGAAAAAAAATATATTAACGCAGATGCCGCTGGGGCGGTGACCCCGCTCGATGATCAGGGATATCATAAGTTGCTGGACGAATCGAAGTATGAGGATTGATCAATACTGGCTTTCAAAAATAACAGGAAAAAAGATACTCAGTAGACTATAATTAACCAGCTAAAACTATTTCAGCGGAAAAAGCCTTTGTTATGTTTAATGACCTGACCTCATCCATCTCTGAACAGGAAGTCCGTAAGAAAACCCAAAAAGTAGTCCAACTGGTAGAAATCAGTGCTGTTTTGAATTCCACCTTAAAACCGGAAACCCTGTTAAAGAATATTCTTGATACTGCTGCTGATCTTCTGGATTGCGGCGGTGTATCGATCTTGTTGTATGATGAACGGGAAAAGGAATTGAGGTTTGCAGCGACGACCAGTGGGAATATAGATGAATTGGAAAAAATTCCAGTTCCGCTGGATAACAGTCTGGCAGGAACAATTTTTACTGAGAACCGGCACCTGGTAATAAACAGCACCCAGGACGATCCCCGCCATTATAACGAAGTAGGTGACGAAGTTGGCTTTCAGGTGGATTCCCTGCTAGGGGCTCCGATGAGGATCAAAGACCGGGTAACCGGCGTGATTGAAGCGCTTAATAAAACAGAAGGGGAATTTACAGATTTTGATGTATCTCTGCTGCTTGTTGTAGCTTCGCAAGCCGCTATCTCAATCCATAATGCCGGGTTGATTCAAGCCCTGCAAAAAGCTAATGTAGAATTGAGCCAGGCAGATAAGTTAAAACGGGATCTGATGTCGGTTGCATCCCACGAGCTGCGAACCCCGCTGGGGAATATCCTGGGGTACGCAACCCTTCTTCACGAAGATGCAATTGAGGAGAATAAACCTCTGGCAGAATCCATCTTAAGGGCATCCTCTAAATTAAGAGCGGTTCTGGATGATATCGCCAACATGAACTTGCTATATACTGGCGAAGCTGATTTAGATTTCAGCGATACAACTCTCCAGCGAGTGATCGATTTTGCCCGGGAAGAGGTCAGGGCGACAGTAAGCAAGGAAGATAATATAGTGGATTATCAGCTGCCGGATGATCCAATTCAGCTTTATTTAGATCTGCCAAAAATGAGCGTGGTCTTTGTGAACTTGCTGCTCAATGCGATCCGATATACACCCATAGAGGGAACAATCAAGTTAACGATTGATGACCGGAAAGACGAGGTTGTGGTCTCTATCTCTGATACCGGGAGGGGAATCTCCCCGGACTCGCTGGAAAAAATCTTTGAGGTCTTTTATCAGGAAGACGACCATATGACCCGCAGGTATGGGGGATTGGGATTGGGTCTTTCAATTGCGCGGGAGTTGGTTGACCTTCATAGAGGAAGGATCTGGGCTGAGAGCAAAGGTCTTGGAGAGGGAGCTACCTTCCGGGTTATGCTGCCAAAAAAGCATTCCTGATCGTCTAAAGATTCACTCTTCCCCAATAATCAACGATTCGCACATATCTAGATAACCGTCGAAAGCAGCCAGTCGGACCTGGTAATCTTTCCCTGCAAAACCAAGCGTGGTAAGAGCTTTTTTCCAGGCAGGCTGTAATTGGAATTGGTCTGGCTGCGCTGCTACAGCCTCTGTCCAGGTGATCAGCAACGGCCATAAAGCATCAGTTGGTTTATCATCTTTAAGGATCGCCTCAAGAGCTGCTTGAAAATAAATTTTTCGCTTGGAAAGAAGAGGGGCAGGAACGATATTTTCTTGAAGAGAGTTCAGGGCAATATCCCAATGGCCTAACCAGTCCTGAAGGATTTCCTTTGAAACTGATATTCCTCCCAGTAAGTGCCTGAACGCAATCGCTATACCAGGAGCGCCTGCCAGGGAGGCTTTTTCGGGGAACAGGATACCAAGCCGCCGAATCGGAAGCGGCGGTCCTGTCAGAAGGGCTACAGCGTTTAGTGTTTTGTTGAGAGCATCCAGGAAAGCCGAGATTTCAGTGATGATTCCCTGGGGTGGTGTTATCTGTCGATCCATCCAGAACTGGCGGGCATCTTCAACTAAAGGTCTGGTTCTGGCCAGGATATTTTCTGGAAAAGAGAAGTTACTGCGGACACCGGCTTGCGTATAGTCTAAGAAATGCCTGGGGTCATAAAGCGGCACGGCATCATGAAGCGCGGGGCCGAGCCAGGGATCTACCCTTAAATCTCTTGGTCTCTGGTACAGTAGTTGATCGTGGTGTTCAATATCAAATTGGATTTCGGGAGTCAGTTGTCTGATCTCGTTGGTCTTTTCAGGGGGATAGGAATGAATAAATACAAGATCAATATCCCCTGCTCCTCCAAGAAGAGGAGAGCCATAGAGCAGAGATCCTCGCAGATAAGCAGCCAGGATACCCCGGTTATTTTTAGTTTCCTTTTCAACCAGCAGCTGAGCGTGTTTACGGAGGATCTCTGGCGTAAAGCGCATTTAATTCTTATCCCTTCTTCCGGTTAGGCCTTGTTAAAAAATTGAGTTTGATAAGGATGTAATTTTAACGTTTGTCGGATCCGGTTTTCAACCCAGTCCAGGTCTTGTTCTTTAGCGACATAATTAAGCTCGTTGGTGTTAATTCTTAGGACTGGTGGGTCACTGTGGTCTTCGCTGTAGAACTCATCATAAGTGCGATTGAGGTTCTCAATGTATTCCTGATCCATATTTCTTTCGTACGGGCGATCTCTATGCGCGATGCGCTGCATCAGAACAGTGGTTTCAGCCTGCAGGTAAACAATCAGGTCTGGCAGGGGGAGTTTTTCAGCCAGGGCAATATGTACGCTGAAATATGTATCAAGCTCGTCGCCAGTTAAATTCAAGCGGGCAAATAAGGCATCTTTCTCAAAAGTATAGTCAGCGATCAGGCTGCTGCCGGAAGTTAAAGCGGTCGGCACATCCTGCTGCTGATGATACCGGCTCAATAAAAAGAAGATCTGGGTTTGAAAAGCATATGTGTCCCGGTCGGTGTAAAAATCTGCCAGGAAAGGATTCTCCTCAAATACTTCCAGAAGGAGATCTGCTTGAAAACGAGATGCCAATAAACGAGAGAGAGTTGTTTTTCCGACACCAATCGCACCTTCTATTGCTATGTACATGAGAGCTTTTTTGTTCCTTTTTTATTTGCCAAAGAGAGATTTATTGCCGCCCTAATAATTACAAAGAAAACACGTTGTAGTAATGTATACTTGACAAATATCAAGCATTTACGCTACACTGAGTAGTATAACGCCTATCAATTATATCTTATAAGGAGGGAAATATGGTGGGCCTGAACCGAGTTCAATTGATCGGAAATTTAGGACGAGATCCTGAGCTCAAAAACATACCAAGTGGGAAAAAAGTCTGTGTTTTCAGCATGGCGGTGAACCGCCGCTGGAAGGGAAAGGAGGGGGAATATCAGGAAGTGACCGATTGGTTTAATATTGAAGCCTGGGAAAGGCTGGCAGAGATATGCGGGGAGTATCTCAAGAAGGGAAGCCTGATATTTTTAGAGGGAAGACTGCAAACAGATTCCTTTGAGGAAGATGGAAATACTCGCTATTTCACCAAAGTGATCGCTTCCCAGATGCAAATGCTTGATCGCAAGGTTCCAGAGGAGAATTAATTCCTGTGTGGTTGAGCTGATGAAATTGCCCAACTTAAGGGCATTTTCATCAGCTCAAAATCCAAACACCCGGATCTCGAAACTTCCGGGTGTTTTATTGTAAGAGGTGGAAATGCTCCATTTCGGATAATTCGTTACCAGGCTGAAATATCTGATTATGGGGGAAGCGGGTATAATCTCCTTAACCCCTGGTTCTGACCATTTGAAGCGATTATTGAGAAAGGAAGCTGACCGATGTCTCCCCAGAAAAAGAAGATTTTCCTCCTTTTGGCAGCTGCTGTTCTATTTTTTACAGCGATCAGCCTGGCCTGCAATCTCCCTGCTGGTTTACAGGAAAGATTTTTTGGCTCTGAAGTTACCGCTACTGCCACTCCTGCGCCAACTAATACTCCCCAGCCATTACCTCCTACGATTGTGGAGTCCGTGCCGGCCTGGGGCAGCACAATTCCTGTAGATAGTCCGATAACTCTTTACTTTAATCAAGCCATGGATCAAGCTTCAGTTGAGGGCGCTCTATCTGGTGAGCCTGAGCTGGCAGGATCTTTTACCTGGAGCGATCCGGCTACCCTGGTATTTAAGCCGGAACAATCTTTATTACCGAATGCGACCCTTAAAATAAACCTGGATATTTCTGCCAAAGCCGCCAACGGATTATCGCTCAGTGAACCGGTTCAAATTAATTTTTATACTCCGGATACCCTTAAGGCAACATACTTTTTACCGTTTCCTGGTGGAATTGAGATCGATCCTGCCTCTGCAGTGGTAGTTACTTTTAATCAACCTGTTGTTCCCCTGGGAGAGCCTTTATCAGGAGAGCCTGCCTTTACAATTAGCCCATCTGTCGCAGGGATAGGCGAATGGATTAATACCAGTACCTATATGTTTTCACCTGAGACAGCCCTGGCGGGAGGAACCACATACCAGGCTGAACTATCTTCGTCCCTGAAAAGCACAGCCGGGACAGACCTCGATCTAGATACTTCCCGAACATGGACTTTCTCCACAGCTTATCCCCAGCTGCTGGATTTGAGTCCCTATAACGGTGCAACGAATATTTCCCTTGATGCATCGCTGGTTATAACTTTTAACCAGGCCATGGACACTGACAGCGTCGCGGAAAATTTAAAAATGGTTAATGGTACCGGGAACTTAATCACAGGAAATCTGGAATGGTCAGAGGATTTGATGGAGGCAGAGTTTATCCCGAACCAATTATTGGACCGAGCTACTACTTATGCAGCTATTATTCCAGGGGAGACCAAGGCAGCTGGGGGTACCCCGCTGCAGCTGGACACAAGCTGGCAATTTGAAACCGTGGGAGAATTTTCATTTATTGGAACCCCTGCCGGACAAAACTATACCTTTTCAATATATGAGGGAGCAATACTCTATTTTAACGGCCAGGTTGAATTGGAGAATATCGAGGAATACCTCGCTTTTACTCCAGAAATACCTGATTTCCATCCTTCTCTGGCTGATTCAGGAAACGTTCTTCATATTTATGGTGGATTTGAGCCTCTGACTGATTACAACCTGGTTATCAAAAAAGGACTTTCAGATATCTGGGGCAGCTCTTTAACCGGTTCGCTGTCGCTGAATTTCACCACTGAACCTTTGCCGTCCAACCTGGTTATCACCCAGGGAACCAACACACTCTTTTTAACAGGGACAGAGAACGCGATTCCCGCTGATGGAACAAACTTATACCAGGTTTCAGTCAACATTGGCACTATTCCCCTGGATGTTTACTCCAGCTTTTTTGGTCCGAACCGATATTCCATTCTGGATGAATATTATCCTGCTGATTCACATTATTGGAACCACATTATTAACGTACCCGGGGACAATAGTTATCAAATTAATCTTCCCCTAAACCAAATTGGAGAAGCCATTCCGCCTGGTTTATACCGCTACCAGATCTATTCACAGGAACTGCCTTATAATCCATCACCATACCTGCTGGCTGTCAGCAATGTGCATTTGACGATGAAAACCAGCCCTCAAAATATCCTGATCTGGGCTGTAGATCTTGAGACTGGGATGCCAGTTCAGGGCACGGAGATTAGCATCTATAACGATGGCGGAGAAGTGATGTATAAAGGGGTCACTGACCTGGAGGGAATTTATGAAGTAGAGTATGATCCCCCTCTTGATCTTTATGACAGCATTTTTTACGCGGTGGCCGGAACTCCCGGAGAAGATGATTATGGGATCACAGCCTCCAACTGGGCTTTTGGCACCGAACCTTATAGTTTCGGAATACGATCTGATTACGGCCTTCCTCGATCACAGACCTATATATATACCGATCGACCGATATACCGCCCGGGACAGACTGTATATTATCGTTTGGTCCACAGAGACGTTGAAGATGGAGTGTATAAACTTCCCGCCGAGAATGAAATCACCCTGAGAATAGACCCTCCGACGGGTGAAGACCAAGAGGTATCTTTACCTCTGTCTGTGTATGGTACTGCTCACGGGGAATACCAACTTTCTTCATTTGCTGAACCGGGCTATTTTCAGCTGGACACTGATAACGGCATGGTGTTTTTCCAGGTTGCTGAATACCGCAAACCTGAGATTGACCTGCAGGTTTCACTGGATAAAGAGGAAATGCTTTTAGGGGATGATTGGCAGGGAACTGCTGCTGCCCGGTATTATTTTGATGCTCCCGCTGGAGATGTGCCAATTTCCTGGAGCCTGCGGGCTGAACGGACAAATTTCTATTTACCAGGGTATCAAGTTGGAGTATTGGACAGCAGCTGGTTTACATACCCCGGGTTTAATCCCCTCTCCGAGTGGGGATTATTGGTGGATTCAGGAGAAACGGAGAC
>Ga0255364_10066_pt1 | contig 27537 bp, 25 predicted proteins | sample ANMaggSSYBR01G12_FD_182087 | JGI IMG/M metagenome (GOLD analysis project Ga0255364, IMG submission 182087) | Sediment cell enrichment communities from methane seep in Santa Monica Basin, California, United Staets - ANME aggregate JGI... | ecosystem: Environmental > Aquatic > Marine > Cold seeps >...
GGGAAGAGTGTTGGAAAATGGTTTAAAGCTGTATAAAATGGAGGGTGGAGACGAAACCGTGATTACGCTTTTTGCCATCTTTCACGACGCCTGCCGTCACAATCAATCACTGGACCCCGGTCATGGGAATCGCAGCGCAGACCTGGCTGAGTCTCTGCTGCGTGGTAATCCTCTCGTAACCGAAACCCAACTTGATTTGCTGAAAACAGCCTGTCGGCAGCATACCGATGGGAAGATTGAAGGAGATCTTACAATCCGTATATGTTGGGATTCAGATCGCCTGGATCTTGCCCGGGTTGGGATTCACCCGAGAGCTCGCTACCTGTGTACAGATTCCGCCAAATCCAAGACGATCATCGATTGGGCAAATATGCGGGCAAAAAATAATTTCACACCTGATTTTGTGAAATTCGATTGGAATAAATTCTTCTAACGAAGAACTACCTAACAAGGTAATAAGTATAAAACAATCAATTTAAACACCATATTCTAACAAAATAGTATGCCAGAAATTCTCTTGATTAATACCGATCATGCTATACTCAGAGAGGAAATCTATTATTTTATTTATTTAGGCTGACATTATTTATGAATATGATGAAATACTGCCCCGAATGTTATAAGGAGATTCCGCCTGAATCGCCCTCCTGCCCCTTCTGCGGTTATAAAACTGGAAACGGATTAGAAAATGAAGACGGAATTGCTCAATTATTAAAGACACCTGAAACAGATTCTTATCTCCCCCCTGAACAAACCATTTTAAGTTTACTATTATTATTAATCTTTTTTTGGGGGATCAATATTGCCATTACAGTTCTCCCAATATATTTAAATGCGGGGACTATTAAAAATATTCTAATTGCCGGCATTTCTTCCCAGGTGCTCACCCGGGGCTTGATAGGATTCTGGGCTTTCGAAGAAATTTCCTTGAAAAAAGATATTAAGGTAAATCAAAAAATCGTCTCTTTTTTGTTGACCTTTATTCCGCTTGGTGCCATATTCTCTTTCCTGCATGCCTCAAGAACTATGATCCGCAAGGATCGATTATCCACTTTATCAATTTCCAGTATTGCTGCCGTAATCATAATGACCATTCTTTTATTCGGCACCTCCGAAGGAATTTCCAAACTCACCGCAGGAGAAGAATTGCCACTCATCCCCCTAAGGGCATCACTGGGTCGGATCCGTCCGACAGAATTTTCTAATTCGTCATCCTCGGAAACCTCGTCGGAGACATCAGGCAGCAACCAAATCTATTGCAGAGATCCTGCCTCTGTAACAATTGACGAGCAGGGAGAAATTCTTGATGTTTGTGGAAAAGTCACCAACTTCGGCGATATCGATTGTCCAGCCTGCCCATCAGGATTTTATTCATTCATAAAATTGGATGATAGCTTCCAGATTGTTTCCTACGATTGGCATTTTTCTATCTCCTGGCTGGAAAAATGCCTACTGATATCTGACAAAATCGAAATCCTCGGAGACATCCCAGTCTTTGTATTCAGTAAGGACAAAGGTACTGAATGTTATACCGATAACCAAGGTGAACTGGTTTGTGATGGCGTGAATTATTTCCAGGAGTATCAGGGCTGCAAATAAACCAACCCTCATTTTCATCTCCATCACAAATAAATTTTTGATGTACTATAACGGAGAGGGAACATGGCTAAAAGCCTAGTATCCTCCCCGAAATTCTTTAATAGGCAATATATACACCATTAAAATCCTGGCCGGAAAAAGATTTTCCCCCTGACACAGAAACCAGGTTCCGACCATTTCCGGCTGAGAAATTGGAATCAAATGGGGAGATTAGAATAACAAAAAAACTGGGCTCTATAAATGGAAACTGTATATAATCAGTCAGGTAAAACTTTAGCTACATATTTCTAGACATTAAAACGAATGTTGAGAATATCACCGTCCTGGACTAGATAATTACGTCCTTCCAGTCGGACTGTCCCCTCTTTCCTGGCCTCAGCCAGAGAACCTGCCTTGATAAAATCATGATAGTTAACCACTTCAGCCCGAATGAATCCTCTCGCTAGATCAGAGTGTATTGTTCCAGCTGCATCAATTGTATTTGCGCCAATCGGTATGGTCCAGGCTCGAACTTCATCTTCACCAACCGTGAAAAATGACTGCAATCCCAATAATTCATAATTGAGGCGAATCATCCGGTTTAATCCCGGCTCGTCGATTCCATACTCCTCCAAGAAAATAATTGCATCTTCCTGCGAAAGTTGTGAAATCTCCATTTCCAATGCCCCGTGGATACAGACCAAATCAGATTTATTGTGTTGGTATGCTGGATAATCGTCTGGATTATCACTTCCGGTATCACCCACGCTGATGGCGATTAAAGCCGGTTTAGCGGTTAGGAACTGGTATCCCCTAAGTCGCTTTTCCTCAACTTCAGATAAATCCAGATCCCGGATTGGAATCTCCTGCTCCAGAGAATCCTTAATCCGTTTTAATAAATCAAGTTCTTTTTGATCGGTTTGGCGCTCGCCATAGGATCCTTTTCTGGAAAGGTCATGCTCCAATCGATCCAATCTGCGTTCAACAATCTGCAAATCTGAAATTAAGAATTCAAATTCCAGGGCAGTTAAATCTCGGATAGCATCGATAGATCCTTCCGGATGAGGAATATGTTCGTCTTCAAATGCCCGGACAACGTGTAAAAGAGCGTCACTCTGGGCAACAGCATTAAGTAATTGACCGCTCAAGGCGCCTTCCTGCCCTACCCCAACTCTCAACCCAGCAACATCATTGTATTGCACTCGGGCATAGGTTGTTTTTTGGGGATTATATATCTCACTCAAATGATCCACCCGAGTATCAGGCACTGTTACCATAGCTGTGTGGACCTCTACCTTCCCAGAACTGGTAGCAGCCGTTTGTTCCTGGCTATGAGTCAAAGCATTAAATATGGTTGTTTTTGTACTATTTGGTAAACCTACAATTCCGATCTGCATCCTGCACCTCAATATCAACAAGCGGGAACGAAAATATTAAACTGTGACTTCGCCTGTCGTTAATTTTTTTTATTCGCCCAAACATAAATTTAGCAGAGCTAGTCATACAGCTCTGCCGGACGGCATTTTAGCACAATGTGTTGATTTTGCCAATGAGCTCATTATGGAAATATTTTGGGCAAGAATACAACAGTAAAATAGAACTGGAAGCGATTGTTTTTAAACCCAAAATTCCCCCTCGTACTGTATAATGCACACATCATTTTCTAAGCCTCGCAAACCATCTCCGTCATTTTTCCACCATAAAGGAAGCCACGATGGCAAATCGCGATCCATTGTCCTCTCAAGTTCATAGATCTTCTTTTAGAACCTGAGTTTTTACCATCTTGTTGTGTCTTTCCCTCCTGACAGGATTCCAACACACCCTCGTAGTGCAGGCTGCTACCATCCCCGTGACCAACACGCTTGATAGCGGCCCTGGGTCGTTGCGCCAGGAAATCCTCGATGCTGTACAGAATGATACGATAATGTTCAGTATGACCAGCACCATCACACTCACCAGTGGTCACCTGACCCCCACCGATCCAGCCGAGAACTTATTGAAGATCAGCGGAGGCCGAAAATACTGCATCTTTGAGATATCATTCGGACCCTACTCTGTAAATATTTCCGATCTGACTATTGCCAACAGCAGCTTAAGCGAAGATGGAGGTTTGTACAACGAGTCCACAGGATCTGTTTACCATATCAAATATTCTATTTCACAAAAATTATTCGTATAATTCAAGGAAAAATGGCTACAGAAAGGGTACAATATAGAAAATTTCTCTAAATCTTTTCACCCGTTGGATGTAAATTAAGGCAAATTTAATTTGCCGTGAAATTCAAGTACTATTCACTCAAATAGAACAGAAACCTAATACCACCTTTGGTGGTGGGTTTGTATATAATTTCAACTAACAAAAAAAGTGTTCCTTAGTTAATTGATCTTTTTATCCCAATTACTCTGTGGACTTTCAGCGAATCATTAGAGGATCAGTAATGGAGCTAATTTGAACGATTTTATTCATTCTAAAAGATTTTTAGTATTGATTATTGTATTTTGGGCGATCTCCTTTGTGTTTTTACTGCCTGGATTTGATAGCTTTTTTCCAAGAATACTCCGAAGTTTCCAGATTCCAAATCCAATTAGCTCTTCTATAAGAATATTACGAAGTCTCCCCTTTCGAATACTACGAAGTCTCCCCTTTCTACTTTCCTATTTATGTGTTGTCCTGGCTGTATCACAAATTAGCCCGCAGAAAAAATCATCTTCTGTTTTTGTTTCCAAACGTGCAGAGCAACTTTTTTCCCGTTGGTTATCACGATTATATCCGGTGGTCTTTCTGGCGACACCATTTCTTCTGTATTTGATTCTGTATTACGGACGTATAAGCGTAATTGAAGATATTGGGGTAATTTTTCAATCTGACCTACTCATCTGTCTCTTGATAATACCTCTATTCTATCTATCCCTGCGGATTGACAATCGTTTCGGGAATCTTTTGAATCTAATTTTTATTTGTTTTCTATTTGCAATCCCATTAATCGCAATTTGGATGAAAGGCAAGGGGGTGCCAGCCTTTATTGGAGGTTTCATACCCATTTCCGATGCGAGTGGATATTATTCATCCGCCGAGTGGTTAAATCAAGGGTATTTGCTGGATAGCTTTGGCACTCGGCGGCCGTTGTTCCATGGCTTCCTTGCCAGTCTCTTCTTCCTGGCTGGTCATAAATGGCCAACTACATTGATCCTTTTATCAATAATTGTTATTTTTTCAACCTATTTTTCGTTAATGGAGGTCCGTAAACATTTTGGCGCTGAAGCGGCAATCATATATTTCTTAGTTATTTTTGTTTTTTATAAGCTGTGGATCGGTACGACCTTAAGTGGGAACCTGGGATTTATTCTTGGCTTATTAAGTCTGGCTGTTTTAATCCGGGGCGTATTTTCAAAAAACAAATTCATAATTGGTTTCGGAATATTACTGTTATCTCTTGGGTTGAATGCTCGGGCTGGCGCGTTTTTTGTGCTGCCGCTCATCGTAATTTGGGGTTGGTTTTACTTTACGAAAGGCGATGTTTTTCGTAAGAAGATTATTACGACTTTTCTATTTGTCGTTGCTCTTCTTTTTGGATTTATTATCAACTATTTAGATGTAAATTTAATCGGATTACCGGATACACAAATCCCATTTGGGAACTTTGCCGCGTCATTGTATGGAATGATTTTTGGGGGAAACTGGACTGCCTATTTGGAGAACCCGGCCCTCCAGGGTTTAGCTTCCCAAAAAGAACTTTGGAAAAAAACCTATGCCCTAACATTTGCCGCCATAGAAGCCAATCCAAAACTGCTTATCAAAGGTATGATCCGGGCCTGGGAGGCATTCTTGACTGACGGATATCCATTTAGTTATTTTAGCGATAGTATATTCCGAATTATATTGATGTTGTTAGGCGGCTGGTCCATCCTGCTGATGGCATTCACCAGAAGTGATATCGCCCGATTTCTATTGGCTTGCGCGTTTGGTATCTGGCTCTCTGTCCCATTTGTACCGCCCTGGGATTCTTACATGATGAGAGTTTATGCAACAACCATCCCCCTGCTCGCTTTATTTTTAGGGTTTGGCATCCAGAAATCAGCAGAATTGTTTAGAAATCTTAATAGAGGCAGGAAACTAAAACTAGAAGCTCCTCGCAGCCCGGGAGAGAAGAATACCTGGCGTTCCCCTTTGGTGATTTTTTCGGTTGCCATTGTTCTGCTTTGTTTTCCAGCTCCAATCATTCTGCAACGCGTTAACGCAGCTCTTGACAACAACGCCTTGAAGACAAATTGGATTACTACAGAAACGAATGGCCAGGTGCGAATTCAAGCCAGTGATTTGAGTAATTTTTTGAATATCATCCCTGACAGTGCGCCATACAGCATGGTCCCGAATATTCGCAGGCAGGACTTCCTGAAAAACACTATTCCCCTTATAACAATATATTATCCTGAATTTGCCGAAGTATTAGCCACAAATCTTGAAGAAAATGTTTCCTTTAAGTTTGATCCTTTCATAGACAGTTTTGTTATTGTCGATACTCAATTGCTCCAAAAAGAGGGTGGGGTTTTTCGAGTAGAAGATATAAGTGTAGATAATTTTCAAATAACCATCATCAGGAATGAGAACTCCCCTGAGTAATGATGACAAGAATCGCATACTATATCGACAGGCAGCGAGGAGCATTGGGATATTATTGCGCTGTGTAAATGCACCGTGTCAAATTTAGTCGCTTATTAGTATCGCAGAATGATCCGGGGTTACTTCCTATTGGATCTCGCCAGACATATGAATTGAAACTGAGCTATACCAACGGTGATCTAATCATCAACCTTGTAATACGTCATACCCTCCTGCACACTTTGCAGTAGTATCATTACTACGAACAGGAGGATTGTATGCACAAAGAAACCAGGGAAGATGGATTTGAGACAGGTTTATCCTTTGCTCCCGGATACCAGGGAATGGGTGTCCTATTTACCGAGGAACACACTTTATACAAACCACAACAAGATTCAACCTTCGACGGTATTGATCACGAAGATCATCCCCTGATTAATTTAGGCAGGAGATCTTTTAAACCAGGTCTTCCACTCTTTATTCTCCCATACCACCAGGATTGGAGAAGCATTAAAAATGGAAGAATACGTTCCTGAAAAAACGCCGATGAGCAGTATCAAAACAAAATGGCGGATTGTGCTGCCTCCAAATATAACCAGGGAGAGCAGGGTAAACATCACTGTCAGCTGGGTGTTGATCGACCGGGCCAAAGTTTGAACAATGGACATGTTGACGATGGTCTCATAGGGCTTTTTGCGGTAAATTCTTTCGTTTTCTCGGATCCTGTCAAAAACAACAATTGAATCATGCACAGAAAATCCTATAATGGTCAGCAGGGCAGTCAGGAATAAAGAATCGGCTTCCCAACCAAGAAAGTGGCCTAGCATGGCCTCCACTCCCAGGACCAAAACCACATCATGGAGCATTGCCAGAATTGCAGCAACACCGTAGCGAAAAGCATGTTTCACACCCCTGAAGGCATAGGTTATGTAAAGCAGGATGCCCAGGGCAGCTAATCCAACCGCTCCGGCTGCCCGGAGAGCTACTTCTTTTCCAATCGAAGGTCCAACGCTTTCAAACCGGTCCAGTTCAATATCTGCCTTAAACTCGGTTTCTATTTCGGTCAGGACGGATGCCAATGTGCCTTCATCCATGACTTTGGTTCGGATAATTAATTTGTCACTGCCAGCTGTCTGGATCTTGGCATCAGAGAATCCAAATCCAGATAAGGTATCAAGTACAGGTTCTGTCTCTGGGAGGGCGCTGTTGAAACGGATCTCCAGGAGGCTTCCTCCCGAAAAATCTATGCCTGCAGGAAGTCCCCAAACCATCAGGGCAGCAATCCCCGGAAGGATCACTATCAGAGAGATAGCAAAATAGAGGTAACGATGTTTGACAATATTTATCATGGAAATCTCATTAAACTCCAAACAGCTTTGGGTGTTTGGTTACTTTGATATTATCCAGCAATAGATGCAGGAAAGTTCTGGTTGCGGTCACTGCAGTGAATAAACTGACCAAAACGCCAAGTGCCAGGGTCAAGGAAAACCCCTTCACAATACTGGCGCCAAAAGTGCTTCCGAACCAGTAAAGAATGATACAGGTTATTAATGTTGAAATATTCGAATCTCGGATGGATGGCCAGGCCCGATCCCAACCGAGTGAAATTGCTCTTTCGATGGAGTTACCCGCACGCAGTTCTTCTTTCATCCTTTCAAAAATAAGCACATTGGCATCTACGGCAACACCGATACTCAAGACAAACCCAGCGATGCCCGGCAAAGTCAATGTGACTGGAATCCAGCGGAAAAGGGCTAGAGTTACTAGGGCATATAATAAGAGAGCCAGGTCGGCGATGATTCCCGGAAGTCGATAATACAGGGCCATAAATAACATGACGACAGACAATCCGATGATCCCGGCCACCAGACTCTTGTCTAGAGAATCCTCTCCCAGGGTTGGGCCAATCGTTTCGGTTTGGACAACTTTCAGGGGAACTGGCAGGGCACCATACCGCAGCTGGATGGATAAATTTTGGGCGCTTTCATCGGTAAAATTTCCGCTGATGGATCCACGGCCGGCTGTTATCGGTTCTTCGATCCGGGGAGCTGAGATCACTTCGTTGTCCAGGACGATCGCAAGTATCTTTCCAGTATTATTGGTTGTATACTCCTTGAAAATCTGTGATCCTTCCGGTGTCAGTTCAAAGACGACCTGGTATCTCCTTAAAGCATCCGTGGTTACGCCTACTTGTTTGATCGAAGCCCCTGTCATCACCGTGTGAAAAACCGGGTCATCTGAACTTGAGCTGCCAGACTCGTTTTGATCACTAGAGGTTTGATAATCCGTATTAATTTTTGTGTTTATCAGCAGCGATACTTCCTGGGTGGAAAGATCTCCAAAATCAACAAATTCCAATAAAGCTGTATCTTTTATGGTGGAGAGCGCCTGATCCGGGTCCCGTTGTCCTGGTAATTCAACCAGGATGCGGCGGTCGCCAGCGATCTGCACCACAGCCTCACTTACCCCCAACCCGTTGACGCGGTCTTCAATGATCCGCCGGGCGGTCTGCATATTTTCTGACGTTATCTCCGCATCAGGAGGCAAATCTGCCTCCAGCAATGCCTGTACGCCACCAACTAGATCCAGTCCTAATTGGGTTTTTATGTCCTTATGAAAACTGCCCAGGTGAATTCCGGGGTGATTGGGTAGGTTTATGTAAATCGAGACAGTAAGCAGGATAAGTATGGGAAGAATCCAGCGCTGATTGCGTTTCATAAGTAAGGTACTACCTCCCGTTCTTTCAGAAAAATATTTCGAGAAAATAAAGATCAGCATTAATACACATCAACTGACCATGCAGGTTTATACTCCTTCTTGTATAGAAAGTCAAATTATTCCGTAGGAATTTTATGGTTCATAAATGCAGGGGAAGGATGTGTTTATTATTCCCCGGAGAATTTACTGAGGCAGATTACCTGTTTGGGAAATCAAGTCTCGGATATTTTTCCACCATAGCCGAAAGGATAATTTGAGGTTTTATTACAATGTCGGTCTTTTTGGTCAGGTCATTACAAAGAGTCCGGATTGGGAGATAATCGTTTTCCCATGATACTAACTCTCTGAACAAATAACTCAGTCAGTATCTCCAGAACATCAAAATGAGTAAGGCGCCTGGCAGCTCGTGATGCCAGACATTCCCGGGAATACTCATCGATCATAATCAGGATCCGAAAAGGAACACCATTGTGTGTCCGGGCCTGCATGAAATCATAACTCCAAACATGCTGGGCAAAAAGCGGTTTCAGCCGGATTCCAGAGCCGTCGTTGAGCCACAAACAACCCCTCTTAGGTTGTTTCTGAGGAACTTTCAGTCCTTCTCTGCGCCAGATCTGCTCCACTCGCTTGTGGTTGACAATCCAGCCTTCGTTCCTCAAAAGGGCGGTCACCCTGCGGTAGCCGTAGCGTCCATATTTACTGTCCATCTCAACCCGATCCACATGCTTCTCTAATAGATCATAGAAGAAAGGCCAGTTCCGGTCACCGCATAGGTTCTTTGGGTATATTCTTGGAGATATTGGATGTCATCTCAGTGTTCTTCAGGCGCCGTTTATCGATCACTTCCCCTCGGCATTCATCAGCACCAGATAGGTTCGTTTGAGATGCAGGTCTATTCCAAGGTAAAATGAAAACATAGCGCTCCTCTTTTTGCTAAACTAATTTGTGGATATTCTTAGTTTAGCATTACGGTAGGAACGCTTTCAAAGTATCACCAAAATCACGTTTAAATAAACTGGTTTGGCGGCTTGCTGCACTTATTTGATTTTGCCCCCTGATTATGCTACTATCAAATAAATTTTCTCTACAAATTCTGCCCCAGATTTACAGAGCAATTAAACATATCATTTGACATACCTGGAAGATTCGACGGATCGTTCAACTCATGCTAAAGGAGAACCTACCAATGAAGAGGATACTTTCCCTAATCCTGGTTTTTTTGATATTCTTATCTGCCTGCTCTCAAGATCAGGAACAAATACCACCTCCAGAACCGACAAATACTGAGGTGCCTCCAGCTGACACGCCTGTCCCCACGGATCCACCTGAACCAACCATAGCCCCCACGGAAGCGCCCACCAATTCACCGACTCCCAGGCCAACATTTTCACCTGAAACCATCACTATCCCGCAAGGTGAACCGATTGAAATCGCCTACCTGTTGTGGGATTCTGACCCCTTAGGAGAGGATCAAGTCCGGGGAGTTGAAATTGCAATTGCTGATTTTGGCCCCGAGATCCTAGGTCACCCAATCGAGCTGACAGGAATAAATTCTGAATGCAATGAATTTGCAGGCCAGCAGGGAGCCCTCAAACTGATGGAAGATAAAAGTATCCTGGGCATCATCGGAACAACCTGTTCGATACCAGCACTCAAAGCCGCCCCGATTATTTCAGAGAACAACAGGGTATTGATCTCACCCTCGAATACCAGTCCTGACCTAACTGCGTCCGATACGCACTCTGCAGGTTTTGCCCGGACTGCACCCAATGACCTGGTCCAAATCAAAGCAGTCGCTCACCATGCCTATGACAACCTGGGCGCCCGGAAAATGGCCATTGTCCGAGGGGAGATCAACCGTTTTCAGAGGTTGTACGGCTTCACGCTTTGTGAATATTTTGCAGAAATTGGTGGGGAATGCGTCCTGGAATTTGCCAAGTATGCCGGCAACTCCTATGTGGCACCTATCATCACCAGCCTGGTTGAGGCGGAAGCGGATGCGATATATTTCCTGGGCTGGGATTTTAAGGAAGCAGCCGCCTTCCTCACAGCAGTCAAAGCCTCTGAAGAGTTAAACGATACCGCTGTATACCTGTGGGGGGAGGTTTATAACCAACCCGGACTGCTTAAGGAGACCGGCGATGACGCCCTAGGCGTGTACGTTTCTGCGACTTCCTATGACATAGACTGGGGAAACGACCAATATCAATCATTTTTATCCACGTATCAAGAGGATTACGGCGAAGAACCCCTAAATATCTACCACCCTTATGCCTATGATGCTGCAACCCTGCTGTTGAATGCGATCGCCGAAGTTGCGATCCCTGGCGATGATGGATCATTAATGGTCGATCCCCTGGCTGTAAGGGAGGCCATCTTTAACAAGGTGGAATTTCAGGGATTGTCCGGCGACATATCCTGCTCTCCGCTGGGTGATTGTTTATCAACTGCTGCAGGAAAAGTGTATGAATTCATCAGCGGTGATCCTAGCACATTTAATCCAGGTCCAGCGGATTTATTGAGCTCGAACCCTGTACAAGTTTGGCCCTAGGCAAGAAAGAATCCCTCAAGTATTCCCCGGTAAAAGTGTGTTATATGAAGGGAGATAAAGGGTCATCTCCCTTCATTCTCTATTATTGAGGTTTAACATCCACAGCTTTCCCAGCCCCCTAAAATTGACTATAGACTCCTCTGCGCATAACGCCTTGCACAAAGCACTCATATATCAATGGATAGAGTCCTTCGATACCTCTTCGTCTTCACCCTTCTCCTCGTAATCACTCGGAGTCGGATTCCGCTCAGAGTACTCATGTCAGGCGTCTGACTTCGAATTTGACGGGAGGACTGAAAATCCTTTCCATGGGGGTAAATTCCGTCCATCCTCTCGATGGAATTGAACCAAGAACAGTCCATCAAGAGCACAAAATCCATCCTTTCCATCCCAATTGCACCAGCGCTGCACCAGAAATAAAGATTAAATCAAACGGATTGGCAACTCGATTAAAATAATCCGCAGTATCCTCCTACTCTATTCACACTAAATTTTCACATTGTTTCTGTTCAATGTGAGCAATAGGTTTTTAATCATATGCGCGTCTTGTATTTTCTTTCTAGGTATAATTGTACGTCGCCAGACCTTATGGGACTTATATCCGTCTTTTGAATGGAGATTTTTCCTCCAATTTATCTCACAAGATCTGACACGGACCACAAACTACCTAAATAGGGAAGCAACCAGTGTAATATTGAGTAATGCAGGGATATTACTTTTTGGTTAAATCTTAATCACAAATGCATTATGGGCTTCAGCTTACGATTATTCAGGGATGCACATAAATTGGGGACAGTCCTTCTCGGGATGGGTTTTTATGTGATCATCTGTACTATAATAAATGCCATATCAATTTATAGATATTTGTCCGGTCTAAATGAGTGGGGAATTGCAAAGAAAACTCTTACTGACCAAAAAATACAATTTCTCTGGGTAAGAAGGCCTTATGCAGTATCAAAATTATTATAAAATCCTGGGAGTTCCAGAGGATGCATCTGAAGAGCAGATAAAAAAGGCTTTTAGAAAAGGCGCTAGGAAGTATCATCCCGATGTAAACCCAGACAATCCCGAAACTGAAGAGAATTTTAAGAAACTCAACGAAGCCTACCAGGTGCTTTCAGACTCTGAAAAGCGCCAAAAATACGATCAATTTGGAAGCCAGTGGAAACAATACCAACAGACTGGCGGAAAACCGGAAGACTTTAATTGGTCGCAATGGACGTCAAGGCCTACAAGTGATCGAACATCTGGATACAAAACACGCCAAGTCAGTCCGGAAGAGTTTGAGCAAATATTTGGACAAGGCGTGGGAGGATTTTCAGATTTCTTTGATACCCTATTTGGAGCTGCGGCAGCCCAGGGTACACGCACTGGAGCTGGTTTCCAGCAACGGGATACTTACCAGCCTTACCCGGGAAGCCGTTCCTATCAGCAAGCCCAGAATTTGGAAACGAGTCTGAAAATTTCCTTAGAAGAAGCTTGTCACGGTACAAGCCGCGTCATACAAAAAAGCAATGATGATAAAGTAAAAGCCAAAATTCCTCCGGGTGTTCGTACCGGGTCCAGAGTTCGATTGAAAGGTAAAGGGCAACCAGGACAAGGAGGTCAATCTGCCGGCGACCTGTTCCTGGAAATAGAAGTGACCCCTCATCCAAGTTTTGAACGCAAGGGAGATGACCTGCAGACTATTATCCAGGTTGACCTGTATACTTTGGTCCTGGGAGGTTCAGTTGAGGTGAAAACCTTGGACAAAACGGTCCGATTGGATATCCCCTCTCAGACGCAAAACCAGACCCGCTTTCGTTTACGCGGTTTGGGAATGCCCAAACTCAATCAGAAAAAAGTCAGGGGGGATCTTTATATTAGTGTTAGCGCTGTTCTTCCAGAAAAATTATCGGAGGAAGAACAAAATCTTTATGAAGATTTAAAGAAATTGCGCCGATCGAAGTAAAAGAGGAAATACCATGCCTACTGAAATTATCCATTACCCGAATAATGAGAATACAACATATATCTCATTTCAGGCCGCTTATATTGCTTGTGTATCACTGGATTTTCTTCTGGTATGTGAACACGAGGGGCTGATTACTCCCCGCATAAATACCAGCGGCTACAGAAGTTACACGATGAAAGAAATTCAACGCCTGAAAATTATCCGCCGAATCCATGAAGATCTTAATCTCCCATTTCCAGCCATCGAAGTGATCCTTCACCTCCGCGAGCAAATCCAGGAGTTGAACACCCAGCGCAGCGCCTTCGAACGTAAATTTGAGCAGCAACAAGCTGAACTTGATCTCCTGAAAAGCCAGCTTAGATTTCTTCAAAAAACTGGGTAAAACTCTCAGCCCCTGTAGGTTGTTTTCAATAGGGTTGTTGACACATGTGACCTATCCCTACTATCTGATTTTTTCTCGCTTCAATTGCACCTGAATTGCATCTAAACTGCACCAGAAGCCTTTGACTGTTGAACCTAAAATACCAGAAATGTCAAAGTCATTTGAAAATTCCAGAAATTCCCCTTGAAAATTGACTAAATATTCCTCTGAGGTATTATATTATTTATTCCACACCCGTAGCTCAATGGATTGGTCCTTCGCTACGCACTCCTTCGGAGAGCTGGTCAGGATAAACTCTTGACTTCGAATTGGACGAGGAAATAGAAAATCCTGTATATGGGGGTAAATCCTGTCCATCCTCTCGATGGAATGGACCAAAAATTGTCCATCAAGAGCACAAAATCCATCCTTTCCACTCCTATTGCACCGGCGTTGCACCAAGAAAAAACCACCAACCAGCTGGAATGGCGGCTCGATATTTAAAAGAAGAACCCGTTTTGGATAATAACAGCCGGGGTCAAATCCTCTTAAGTGGCGTCTAGGAGACAGAGCCCCTATCTGTCTAAAATAGTTGAACAACTTCTCGTCTAGATTAACACTCTTTATTGCCATCCTTTCTCATCTTGCTCACTCACCCTCAATCGTCCATGAACTCTCTGAGTCTTCTCAGATAAAACTGGTGGTCTCCGTATTCCACCTTGACAAGATGATCCTGCGCCACCAATTCATGGACCAACCCCCAATCCGCACCTGCCCGGTCCAAGAACTCATCAACCGCATCTTCCCGCATGGGATGTACCGAGGTAATACTCAGCAGGTCTTCCTCGACATCGTCTGTAAAAGCAAACGCGTTGCCCTCGTATCCAATCAGATACTCCACATGATCTGCTTTCTCGCTCAATACCTGATAGGCTTGATTGATGATCTCCTCTCCCGGCGGCTGTGCCCATTCCTCGGCCGGCGGCCTGGTCGGTATCGCCAAATAGGATGTAGCGGGCTTCAGGCGGACCAAAAATTCGGCAACCTCCCTGATGTGGTCCTCACTATCATTGACACCCTTCACAAGCATCGTCTCTGATGTCAGTTCACCTTTGAACTCACTCGCAAATTCAAGTGCCCCCTCAAGTATCTTGTCTATCTGCAATGACCCGTAAGGTCGATCAATTTTTCGCCAGGTTTCTTTTTGCACAGAGTCCATTTTCAGAGAGACCCAATTTGCCTTTTTCAAATCCTCTCTCACATCCTCACGCCAAATAAGGGAACTATTGCTGATTACGGCGACTTTAATACCCAATGGCCGTAGCAACTCGATCTCACGACCAAGATTTATGTCCAGGGTAGGTTCTCCATCGGGCACGAAAGTAAGGTAATCAATCGTCTCCCCTTTTCCCCTGGCCTTTTCGACCTTATTCTTGACATCTTGAAACACCTTCTCTGGCTCATAGAATGCACGGCGGTCGGCTTGCATCTTGATGGTTCGCCCCAACTGGCAATAGACACACGAATAGGTGCATATTTTAGGTGGGATATTGTTGATTCCCAGGCTTCGACCCAAACGCCTGGATGGAACCGGTCCAAAGGCAATCATGTTCCCAGTCCTCCTGGTGAATCACTCACAGTTTCTAGAATCTTCAAATAATCGGCAAGGAATGTATCGTTCTCCTCCTATGTTCCTACCAAAGCCCTGACGAACCCGGGCAGCAACTGATTCGAGAGATCTGAAATGAGCACTCCAATGTCTGTAAGTGGATACCTCCCCTTCGCTGTCTTCAGCGCTTTCCACTGCCGCTCTCTTTCCGCGATGATATTTCGGATGTTCTTCTATATATAGACATCGTTTCCACATAAAAATGGCTGAGATAAAAAGCCGTAAAACGCCAAAAATGCAGTTCAAGAAAACCTCACAAATAAATCTTTCAGAAACTTTTATTCAATTATTCCTCACTATTCACATTTCCCTGTTTTTTAACTTTTAGACATCACAATAATGACAGCAACCAAAATACCCACCAATAAGGAAACAAGTGAAAAATGCTTTTCTTCTTTCTCGATCGCTGGCAAGAGGTGAGAAGCTCCCACATAAACAAGAGCTCCAGCTGATAAACTTAAGAGAGCCCCCAGTGTTGGTTGATTGATTTTGCTAATCAAAGGATAAGATACTAATGTACCCAAAGGCGTAGAGATCGCAGCCGCTAAGACCGCATACCAGGTTGACCTCTTACGGCTAAAACCACCCCGTTCCAGGAGAAGGAAGGTCACAATTCCCTCTGGAAATTCATGAAGTATCATGCCGATTACGGTTAATATGCCTGTGAAAGCGCTTACCTTGAACGCTACTGAATAGATGATTCCATCCAGGAAAGAGTGAATACCGATCCCTAACATGGGAATTAATCCCAAGGAGTAAGAGGCAGAATCGTATTCGTGACAAATGTATGTAGTCAGGAAGCGGTTGGTTAGATAGAGTGCGAAAAAGCCTACCAATAGAAATACAGGTGCTTCTTTATTCATAGCGAAAGATTTGGGAATGATGTGGAGGAACGATACAGAAATCAACACCCCGGCAGCAAAGCTCATGAAATAGACCACGTTCTTACTGCCCCACTCCTCATACTTATTGATGACCAATATACCTATCATGGTCACCAGACAAGCCACCAAGCTGGCTGAAATAACAACAATTCCAGAGTGTGTAAACATATGATTGCTCTCCAATACTACCGTTCCACGCTGGCTATATCTCTCGGATATCAATGAGCTTTTCAACGAAAGGCTGTGTGGCATTGGTTATTTCATTCGCGCTGGCGCCTTCGATTTTCATGGTAACTTCTCGATTTTCGCTGTTCTCCCCCATGAAAGTGCCCAGAGAGATGATACTTCCACCAATATCAAATATTGACTTTGTTAATTTTGCGAGCTCACCTCTGGTATTAGGTACTAATACAGCCAGTCGAATACCCTGTTCACGAGCACCAAGCATTTCCAGGAAAATCTTGAACAAATCAGTTTCGGTGATGATGCCAACCACCTTGCCTCTGTTGAGGACAGGCAACCCTCCAACCTTGTTGTCAGCCATTATGCGGGCAGCTTCTTCAAGAGGTGTATCTCCTTCGATCGTGATGACATCTGGAGTCATCACTCTTTTGATAGTGATTTTGCTTACCAGATAGTTCACTTCCCAAACATTCAGGCTGCTGGCGGCTGAGGGAGCAGCATGGAGCAGATCTGTTTTTGAAACAATGCCAATCAGATGGCCTCGTTTGTCGACTACTGGAAAGCGACGGATATGTTCCTTCTGCATTAAGTCAAGGGCATCCATGATGGGCATATCTGGATGGACAGTGATCACCGGGTAAGACATTCGTTCTTTGACTAACATTTCTCTCCCTCCTTAGTTTTTGTTCTTATCTATTTTATTGTTTGATAAGAGCAGCGATGCACTCACTACGCGTTTTTGCAGATTGCTGTTAGCTCAGCGAGATCCACTTCCTCCTCGTGGATGGCCAGGATGTCTTAGATCGACTTGAGTGCTTCCCGGCCCAAACCTTAATCTCAGGCAAAGTTTTCTTCTCTGTATGTACAAGAGAATTTCATAAACTGCCATCTGTATATTCCTCCAGAACCTCAATGACTTTTTGGATTTCTTCCTTTGCGTTGTTGATTTGGATTTGCATGCCCTTAAGCCAGGCTGTTGTTATCGATGGCTGTTCGGATATGGACGCAACGGGTTCGATGCCTTTTTTTGACAATTTCACACGCAAATACTCTTCTGTCTCTGCATCCGTAATTTTATTCAAAATAAAAAAGACCTCTTTGATAGAAGCCTCAATGAACAGCTTATTAGCCAGGGCTACCAGTTCAGGGTTTTCCAAATGGGCTGTTGCCGGTAAAACATCAGCTTTAATTTTGTCAATCATTATTCGCATATCACCAGCAATTTCAACTGAAGCTGTCGTGGGATCTACCACCACGATGGCGTAATCCAGTTTGGTCAGTACACCGCGGGCCGTATCCTCAAAACCAGCTTTGAAATCAATCAGGGTGACCGATTCGCTTTCTTCCTTGTGAACGATAAGGTCTCTGGAGATTTTCGCTATCGGTCCATCACAACCTGCACCGGGGCCTCGGTCGCCAATTTTCCCGGCAGTGAGGAGGGTCATCCCCGCGTCATTTTGGACGTAATATTGCCGAGGAAGTTCCCCCAAGTAGACCTCAGCATTTAACAATGGAGTAGGATCGTCCACAGGGCAGGTCACTTTGCCACCGCTGAAAACCGTTCCGCCATACAGATCCAGCAGCGACTTGGGTGGCGAATCCATTCCCAGGGCCTGTGGTAATCCATAATTCGTCGAATCTGCATCGATGACACAGACATCATACCCCTGCTGCTGGAGTGTTTGCGCCAAGATCGCGACGAAGGTACTTTTCCCAGCGCCCCCCTTACCAAAAACGCCAATGCGGGTGCCTGTTAACTTTTTCTTCCCATTCATAGATTGACTCCCAAATTATGATAACCATAAGAATAATTCACACTTTCCCTTCCTGACACAGAGCCAGTAAGTTCATAATAATGATCACCAGTAAAGTATTTAATTATGGACATCTTCCTTGCATTCTGGAACCTTGTTATATTTATTCTGCACGAACAAGCAAAAGGGGACGATCTACACGATGAAGCACCCCAGCTGCCACACTGCCATAAAAGACGTGAGATAAATCCGTCCGTCCATGACTGGCCAAAGCAAGAAGGTCTGTATTTTCGCGTTCAGCAACTTTAATAGTGGTTTGAACCACAGAGCCTATTTCAATCAAGGATCGAGCCGAAATACCCTTCTCCCTGAATTCGCCTACCAAACCCGATAAATATGATTTGGCCCCTTTCACCTGTTCATCAATTGTTTTCTGCTAAATTTCAATGTCAGGAACACCGTTACAAATACTTGTATAAATAAATTCCGGCTTGACAACTTCCAAAAAGATGACTTCCGCTTTGAAATGCTGAGCTAATTCTTCCACATGCGTCAATATCGTCTCAGCTCTTTTTGAACCATCCAGGGGAACTAAGATTTCTTTATACATGGAACCTCCTTTTCATAACTTCCGTCATAAGTCGGGAACCCTCACAATTAGCCTGTCGAAATTTAATTAAATGAAATCAACTTGAATTTTCTTTTCTCTCAACTTCTTCCAGGTAGAGTGTGTCACCATGGCCAACTGCTTTCTCTCTGAATAGTAAAGGACCTGAAACCTCATTTCTCAGCGTGGTTGTGAGGTTGGTACACCTCATATTATTCTCATTTATTAACTGATTATGTATCGTTCTCTTCAACTTCAATTTCAGGCTTGGCTCCCCATCGAGATCCCCAGCCACGCCCCCCTTTTCCCCGACCTCGTTCCCCACCTGTGCGATGGACGTTTTTGCTTCCACATTCGGGGCAAACTTGATCCATACCCCGACCCCCCTGCCCGAAAGGGAGCTCCCAGCTATGATCGCAGTCATAGCATTTGAATTTTCTCATTTCCATCACCTCCACACTGACTTGTTTTTCTATATTAATAATCCTTTGTCCAAATTAGTCATGTGTTATTTACATCTTCCTATGGAAGTGCTGCAGTCACTAAGAATATGGTTTAATCCCATACCCCAACTATAGGCTTACCGCAAACAGAACAGCACCCATCCCGAAGATTAAGCTCATGCACCAGGAATCCTTTTCTACAAATCAGTAGATTTCCACACTCATTACAATACGTATTTGAATCGGCCGCTACATTTCCTATGTAAACAAAATGCAATCCCTCCTCAATCCCGATCTGCCTGGCCTGGCTCAAGGTAACCAGTGACGTGGGGGGACGATCACTCATCTTGTGATGGGGAATGAATCTACTGATATGCCATGGTGTTTCTGGGCCTATTTCCTTAAATATGAACTGGGCTGCATCTCGCACTTCAGCAGGATCATCATTCAAACCTGGAACAATCAATGTCGTCACTTCAAGCCAAATATCCAACTCCTTCATTTTCTTCAAATTTTCCAGTATGGGTTGCAACTCTGCCCCAACGTAGTGGTGGTAGGTTTCCTCCCGAAAGGATTTTAGGTCGACATTAGCCGCATCCAGGTATGGATGAAAAATATCCAGCATCTCTACTGTCATATACCCATTGGTCACAAATACATTCCTTAGCCCCTCCTGGTGGGCTAATTTCGCAATTTCGTAGACATATTCAAAGAATACCGTCGGTTCCGTATAGGTATAAGCGATACTTTGAGATCCTGATCGTTTAGCAGAAGAGACAATCTCAGCTGGGTTTGCTTTTCTTCCCAAAGTATCATAATCATCCATCGACATGTGAACGATTCCCCAGTTCTGGCACCACTGGCAATGGAAATTACATCCTGGTGTGGCAATGGAATATGTTCTAGATCCGGGAAGGAAATGATAAAGCGGTTTCTTCTCAATCGGATCGATATGTTGGCTGATCGTTTTTCCGTAGACCAATGTATACAATCTACCCCCTTCATTTACCCGCACGCGACACACTCCCTTACCTCCCTCCGGGATGACGCAGCGATGATTACAGAGGTTGCATCTTACTTTAATGTCATCCAGTCGCTCATAAAGCATGGCTTCTTTCATCAACTTCCACTCCAGGATAACTTTCTTTTCCAAATGGGGAAGGCCCAGAAATCCACCACACTGATCGATCTTTCTTCAGAGAAAGGCCAAGCCAAGTAACCATAATCCGATACTCCCGATCCAGAGATCATCCTCTTTTCCTTTCGAAATCGCCATCGATCAAAAGTATAATTTATTCCAATCAACTGATTCTTCTTGTCTTTTCTTATATTTCCAGATGGCGCTGCCGGGCTAGATGTCTATCCCGGTTGGTTTGGAAAATCAACAAAATTGTTGCCGTTTCTGAGTTCTTATTTCGCCAGCTGTGATTAAACTCTGCGTTAAAAAGCAAGCTGTCTCCGCGTTCTAACGGATATGTCTTACCCTCCACGTTGTACTCCACCTGCCCACCGAGGCAATACACAAACTCCTGTCCAGGATGATTGATGGCATCGCAAAATGTTTCCGTATGGGGATCAATGGTCATACGAAAAGGTTCTAATTGCTGGATTTGCAAACCAAATCCCAGGCTCTCTAGTTCTGCATCTTTATTCTTAATTCGCATACCCTGCCCGTTCTTGACATAAGCGCATGTTTTAGTGTGATCTTCTTGAAAAAAATCGGAAATGGGAACATTAAATGCTGAAGCCAAACGACGTAACGAGGAGACTGTCGGCGAGTTTTCCTCGCGCTCGATTAAACTGATGGCATTGGCCGATAATCCGCTCCGCTTGGCAAGCGCACGTAACGCCCACCCACGTTGTTTCCGAAGATTATTAATTCTCTTTCCAATATTTATTTCTTCCTGATCAATCACCTTTTCTCCTTTCTTTTGCTATCCTCTTATTATTCATTGTAACATTTTCTTTACATTTGTGTATTATAGTGTTGCGATGGTGATGTATAGTCGAAATACAGGAATTGAAATAGGTAACATGGGCAAGAGCTGGAAATAACTCCATTTTAGAGGAAGAAATCATTCAGAACAGGGGTAAAAAATGAATATTTATGAAATTATTTGAGGGATATTTTGTAGCCAAAGAACAGGGGGATCTACACAACCATGGGTTTTCAAGGATAAGTCGTGATGAAGATTATGATTAGGAAAAATGTACATAAACACCGGTTTGAGTCCAATACCGCACACGCATGAAGTGGAACCACCCTCCATCTCAGAAGTGTGGTTTATAGGTTTATTCACAGTATCAGCTGCAATGAATTCACCTAATTTGATGTCAGACGCCCCCTGAAAAACACCCCTGTTTTCCCCCTTCCAGAAGGCAAATCTAAGCGAATTTTGGCTATATTGGCATCTATTGCCTAATATCTGATCTGTTCTTGCTTTGGTTGCACCGGAGTTGCACCAGGAAGCGTTAGATTTCACTTAAAATGTACTGGAGCGACTGCATTTCTTGACTTTTCACCCCTAAAAAGATACAATCTTCCCACCGCGCACCCGTAGCTCAATGGATAGAGCGTCTGACTTCGAATTGGACGGGAGGACTGAACATCCTTTCCACGGGGGAGAGCCTGTCCTGAGCACAGTCGAAGGATCCATCCTATCGATGGAGTTGGCTAAAATCTGTCCATAAAAAGCATAGCTTCTATTCTTTCCATCCTTATTGCACCACGATTGCACCAAAACAACACCTATAAAATATCCCAAAGCAACTGGTTTGGTGGTTCGATCATCATTCAGATCCTGAAATTCTTATATAGTATGATTATAAGATGTCGATACCAGCATGGATAAAGAATAAACCTAAATCCTAACTCTGAGTGCGAATCATGAAATTTGATCGAAATCTAAGAAGATTTTGCTTCCTCATCATCATTTCGCTATTAAGCATCACAGGCAGCTACTGCAGCAGTTTAGAAACTATGCCAACGTTGGTTCCTGCTAAAACTCTGCCTCCAACCTGGACTCCCTTACCGGCTTCGCGCACGGTTGAACCCCCGGCGCAGACCTTAACACCGACTCCAACCCTACCTCCAACCCTAACCCCCTACCCAGATGGTTACCTCGATAGCACCTGGCTGATTGATATTGAAAGCCCAACAGGTTGGTACAGCGCGGACCACTTGGTTACGCTAAGTGACAACACAATTATGGCCGCTGGCAAAGTATATTCCAATCAGAACAAGTTTGAATCCTGGAGACAAACCACTGTATGGGTCAGCCGCCTGACACCTACTGGAGATTTGCTTTGGATTAAATATTTCCCGATCTCAGCGGATGATCAATTCTTTTCCTCCACCCTCCATGCTGGCTTGAACAAAAGTGGTTTGCTGAGCGGAGCTTACTACCATCCCACAGGTGATGGAAGAGTAAATACTTATCGAGTGACCATTTCAATTTCTTCTGAGGGGAACATAGAATGGATTTTGCCGATCAGCAGTGGATTTAAGGAAGTCCTCGTGGATGGATCTATTTTGCTCCAGACCGGGATCAAAACATCCAGTATCTACAACCAGCAGGGAGAATTGGTTTTTCAGACAGAGTTGGATTTTGGACCTGAGTTTGGAGAGGAAATGATTTATCCTTACTCGGACCTTGACATAGCCCATCAGCTACCAGACAGCGATTGGCTATTTGCGGGAACAATCGCCGGTGAATATTGGGGGGAAAGTTCTCCCGACAGAAGCGGATATATGGAAGGTGATACAGTCTACTGGTACGCCCGCTTCAGTGCTGATGGAAAACTGAAATGGAAGCATCTGCACCCGATTGATCCTCTTCGACAAAATATCCGTGGAATGACCATCACCGCAGAAAACCAGATTGTGGTCTCCGGTGCAGATCAGCACCAGCCCTATTCCTACTCCTGGCTCCGGAAAGTTGACGCTGAGGGGAAGACGATATTTCACATCAGGTATCTAGATCTACCAATTTTGTGGGAAACGATTTCCCCTGGATTTGATGGGAGCATTTTCTTCTGGGGCAGAAGGACCATTCCCCAGGGTGAGTACCAACCAGATCTGAAAATTATTTCGCTGGCTAAAGTTTCCCCGGCAGGTGATCTGGAGTGGATTCGAACCTTTCCTAATCATGTTTACATCAACGCAGCCCTTCCGCTGAACGATGGCAGCATTTTACTCTCATTGAGAGTGCCAGCCGGGGCAATTACCCTGGCCAGGGTCGATGCATCAGGGCAACTCCCAGACTGCACCGACCTACCGCTTGAATCCTTCGAAAGCCGGGTGGATCAACAACCTCCTTTGTTTGATATCGCAGACCAGGTCCCCATCTCCTTGTTATTAACGACACCAGATGCTGAAGAGGCCATTGATCTCCCCGAGATAACTCTGAAATCAATAAATCTACCGCTGACAGAATTGTGCCGTGATCTTTCAGAACAGTAATCCAGGAATGGACCAGAAACCCACCTAAATCAACTGGTTTGGCGGCTTGGTTTGAGTGGATGGAATGACGATTCCTTCAACTAGCGCGGGGCACTACGCCGCACCTTATCGTCACCAAGGTGCGGTGAGCTGGACATTCTCTATCAGGTTCAATCCACAGCGTATGAATTCAGGCTGCCCTTGAGTACCTGAATTTATTGTATTCAGCATTAAAAAATCGGAAGCTTGGTTGCTGAACTGCCATCACAAATTTGCTCATCGTCATGAGCTGCCTAGAATGTTGTTTTTTGATGTACAATATAGCAGTTGCAGTTCAATTTACGGGTTGATTTCCTTGAAAAAACCCATAGACCGCCAGCCGGGATCGATCTACTAGGACGGTAAACGCACCCTGGATACAGGAGCCCCAATAACCAGGCGAAACACAACACTTGATAACAGCAGGATTTCCTGACATCTTTGATAATGGTGCACTTATGAGTAAATGAATTAGGCATCAATCATTATTGACAAGGTTCTTGACACTACTCGGGCTGGGAGTGGTAATCTTCCTGGCATTTTAGATCCTCAGGTATTACCTGCTCCCCGAAGGAGTTCTGCGCGGCCGGACCGCATCCGCAGCTCTGTCAGGAGAGGAAGCGGCAGGCAGCCTGCTCCCGGAATTTCTGCGCATCGTCCTGCTGACTACTTTCATGATGGCCCTAGTGGTCGCGGCGAACCACCTCCTGATCATCAAGGGATTTCCTATGGGCTACTTTCCTCCTTTGGTTTTATCCACGATGTACGCGGTCACTCTGGGAACGAATTCCTCAATTTGATCCCCCCGGACTCTGAACCGATCCAACCTACACCCAAGTTTATGGAGAATGTATCCTGGCTTGGTTTCGTCCTGGCATTGCTGCTGATGATCGGTGCTAACCTCTGGGAAGCATTGCAGATCATGGTCTATTAGAAATGATCCCAACACTTCCCGGCAGCGCTCCCCGGGGCCCCAGACAAGACTTTATGCGGCTTCTTGCTGTTGCAGATATCCCATCCCAGACATGCGCTTAAAGGATACAAGATCTTCCGGGGTACCGTATCCTTATAATTTTGAAATAATTGATCGGGATTTTACTTATCTTGCTGTTCTACGGCTGCTCTATTACAAAGAGATGATCCGCCTTTAGAAAGCCAGTTGTGTAGGGCAGAACTGTAATCATAACCGCACTTGGCGTCCTGATAGATTTGCAATCCCCAGTTTACATAACGCTGGGTTTCATTGGGCCATTCCAGATTAGGATTTTTTACCCGGGCGAGTCCGGCGTTATAACCAGCCAGAGCCATGCTGATTGAACCGCCACTTTTCAGAGTTTTCTGCAACCAGCTGAGTCCCCTGTAGGCATTTGTGTCTGGATCGTATGGATCGTCTTCTTTCTTAAAATTCGGGGGCATGACCTGGAACAAACCCATTGCACCTGCAACTGATTTGGCTTTGATATAACCACACGATTCAATTTGCATCACAGTGGCAATCAAGTTCGGATCCAACCCATACTCCTTACTCCAGGCCAGGATATCTTCTTCCCAATACTGAATTTCAGGTGTAAATAAGTCCGAGATACCATCATCTGGTGGAAGAGCTTTGGTCAGGAATTGCTCGGTTGGAATGGGTTCAGTCAAAACTGACGCAGCCTGGGTTTGGCTTTGTACCGGTGCCAACGGAGTGTTGACGAGAAGACCATCCAAATCGTAAAACTGACCTGCAACCCCCAGCCAGTTGCATTCGGCATTGGTATGGACAGTATCAGTCTCAGAGGTGGGTGAGCCATCCTGCGCGTCAAAAGTTACACCACTCTCCAGATCAGCAGCAGGGGTCGGTGAATTATCGATTATTGACATTGGTGTGTCTGTGGGTATCGGTGTCGAGGTTGGGGTATCAGTCGGTGATATCGTCGGTGCCCAGGTTGGAGGCAAGACCGGTTTAGGTGTTGAAGATGGTGTATGGGTCAAGAACGGGGCAGGCATTGCGGTTGGGGGCAGCGGGTTTAACCTGCTTTGTGGATTAATAAATATGATCGCAAAGAACAGCCCGACCACGATTGTTCCTGCCGCAAATATACCTGACAGAAGATTCAAGAACCCTCCCGGTCTCTTTATATTGCGAGGCCGGCGAGGTTGTTCTTCAATTATTTCCGGTTCTTCAAAGAATTTATCCACTGGATCTGACATAATCTACTTCCTAATCTCTTCCCCGGGCGGACGAAGGATAGTATACCTCCTATTGTTGAATAAAGGCAATAAGACAAATTCTGTACTGCAGGCCCAAAACAGAACGCATGTTCTGTTTTGGCAAAGCCTTTGAGAAGGAGGTTATCGGTTAAAATATAATTCAATAACACCAATAATGCGACTTCCAAAATTGTTATGTCTCGTATCTGGACTCCTTGGCGAATGAAATATATTGAATATCGATCAAATACTGAAGGCTGCCCTGGTTCAACCAACGGCAGCCTTTTGTCTTTAAAAATGACACGGTTTCTTTGAAAGAAACCGTGTCCACTTCTTTTTTTTTAATTATGCTTTAGTGCCTTGAATTGACGATAAATTAACCTGGTGTATAATAGTTTTCCACACGCACCCGTAGCTCAATGGATAGAGCGTCTGACTTCGAATTGGACGGGAGGGGTGAACATCCTTTCCATGGGGGAAATTTCTATCCATCCTCTCAATAGAGTTGACCAAGATCTGTCCACCTAGAGCACTAAATCCATCCTTTCCACCCTATTTGCACCACAATTGCACCAGATCTGCATCAAAATTAACCACCAACCTACCGGGATTGGCGGCTCAATTTCCAGTAAGTCAGCGATAGCCCCCTACTCCATTCAGTTTAAGTAATTACACGCGATTAAAATAATTTTTAAACAATTGACTCTTAATCAATAGAGGGAGATTCCATCCATTCCAATTACACCAGTGATGCACCAAAAACCACAGACTAATTTTGTTAGTGGCATTGAGCAGCAGGTAAAATCAGACAAATAGATAAACATTATCCCGATTGGAAAGATAAAAATGCTCTATCCTGCTGGAGCATTTTTATCTTAAAAGGACCAATATTAATACGTCTTGATCAATTTCCGCCAGGGTAAGTATCACGATTACCATTGCCATCGATCGCGATATTCCCTGTTATCCCTTCAAAAGAAATTCTACGGATTTCCGCAATGAGATCTTTGCGATCGATAACCAGATTCCCCTGATCATCTATCACACCACAAGCTTCAATCGCCATCAGCATTAATCGGGTTGCATCATAGGTGAAAGGTAAATAGGTGATTATCTCTTCCGGTACCGGATCATACGATGACTCAAATCGAGTATTGAATTCAACTACCGAAACCATCTCATTCAAAAAATCTTTCTCCAAGCCTTGGGAAATAAATTGACTATCACTAAAAATTGTCCGATTGAACATCCCGCTTCCATAGAGCTCTGTAAGCACCTAGCCCACCGGAAGAGCACAGGGGACCAATTACACCTGCCAGGTCAGGATAATCTTCCAGAAACTGACCAACCCCACTCGCAGCTGCTTCTTGATTACATTGATCATCAAAGAAAATCAAATCAATCGGATATTCATCCAGGATAGAGCCATAATCATTAATTGCCATCCGGACGGCGTTCACCATTGCCGGGAGAAGATTAGCTGCCGGTCCACTGACCGGTCCCTGGAAGGCAATTCTTACAGTACCACCAGCAGGAATCACAATCAATTTCTTCAATGAGTT
>Ga0255364_10072_pt1 | contig 27073 bp, 36 predicted proteins | sample ANMaggSSYBR01G12_FD_182087 | JGI IMG/M metagenome (GOLD analysis project Ga0255364, IMG submission 182087) | Sediment cell enrichment communities from methane seep in Santa Monica Basin, California, United Staets - ANME aggregate JGI... | ecosystem: Environmental > Aquatic > Marine > Cold seeps >...
ACCTCTCTTTCCAGATTGGTTGTCTCGCCATTAACTTCCCTTCAAACCTGGGTCTCACAGCAGTACCAGGGAGTGGAAATTTTTCTCTCCGCCTCCCAGGATGTCCGGGAAATCCGTCAGCAAAACACGGAACTGGAAGCCGAAAACGCCCGCATGCAGGCCCAGATCGTTGAACTCCAACAGCAGCTTGTGGAGTATAAAATTTTATCCGCATTGTTGGAATTTGCCCGGGCAAATCCTGAACATAAGTACATTGGCGCTTCAGTAATCGGCAGGGATCCCAGTCCATTTCTCAATTATATAATTATCAACAGGGGCTCGGATGATGGACTCAAACGCGGTATGCCGGTAGTAACCCAGAATGGTTTAGCTGGCAGAATTGTCCAGGTAACAGCCTCTGGAGCCCGGGTCAGTTTAATAACAGACCCGGTGACAAGGATTAATGTTCGAATTGAACCTTCACGGAGCGCTGCAGTATTAACCGGATCAATTACAGGAGATATCACCCTGGAACAAATACCCCAGGCAGCAGATGTGAATCCCGGAAATCTCATCTTAACTTCCGGGTTGGGAGGTAACTATCCAGCAAACATAATCATCGGACAGGTTACTAGCATTAAAAGCCGGGAAAATGACATTTTCCAAAGCGCTTCAGTGCAATCGGTAACCGATTTCGATGATTTAAATATTGTCCTGGTAATTATTAATTTTGACCCAATCGATATCTCTCCTCTCCTACCCAACGCTGAAACACCCTGACACGGAACCTCAAAAAAAACCATGTCTGTAATTCTAAGCATACCTGTACTTAGTTTTATTACTGTCCTTCAGTCTGCAGTGGTCAGCAGGCTGCCGCTCAACCGCGGGACAGCGGATCTGATGCTGGTGGTAATAGTTGCCATCACGCTTCAGAAATCAGTGAAAACAGCCTGGCAGTGGAGTATTGTAGGAGGGCTGCTGATAGATTTCTTCTCTGGATTGCCCTTTGGTTTGTTTACGACCAGCTATCTGATAACCACAGGTATCGCTTTTCACCTGAGAGAGAGGATCTGGCGGTTTTCATTTTTAATGCAGCTGCTTGTCGTTTTATCCGGCACAATAATCATCCATGGTTTATCAATGCTGGTATTATTCCTCCAAGGCAGCTCATTTCAATTCAGCACCGTCCTGCAGGTTATCACGCTGCCAAGCATTATTCTTAATTTTATGCTTTCCTTACCGGTCTTTCTCATTATCCAGGATATAGTCCAGCAGTTAAATCCTCCGGAATAACTATGTCACCCTCAACCATTTCATCTCAGAATAAAATTACAAACAACCGGATCATCTCCTTCGCAGTTGTAATAGGAATCGTATTCCTGGTTTTTATCTTTCGTCTGTTTTTCTATCAAATCCTCAACGGGGATACATACGTAGCTCTGGCTGTAGAAAATCGTTTACGGGAAATCAGCCTGGCTCCTACCCGGGGTGTGATTTTTGACCGCAACGGTATTGTGCTAGCAAGGAATGTGGCCTCCTACAATGTGGTCGTCACAGCGGCAAACTTGCCTGACGATCAGGGTGCAATACAAAATATCATCCGCTCTTTGGCAGAATATATTGATGTGCCGGTCTCCCGGGGTGAGATTATCCCGGAAAATCCGTTTGTACCTTGTGTTTCAGATCATGGAATCAGCCAGATCATTGAGTATGGTGAACAAAGCGCTCCCTTCCGGGATGTGAAGATCGCCTGCAATATTGATCAGGTCAAAGCCCAGATCATCCAGGAGAAAAGCATGGATTGGCCAGGAATTTCCCTGGAAATAGAAACAGTCCGCGACTATCCCACGGGGTCTCTCACCGCAAGCATCATTGGTTTCCTCGGACCGATATCCAGTTTAGAAGAAGAATACTACACAGATCGTGGATTTGTTTCTAATCGTGACAAAATCGGATATGCCGGTCTAGAACGTTATTATGAATCCATCTTATCTGGAAAACCGGGAAAACGTGTTGTGGAGGTAGATGTCGGAGGCCGGATCATCCGTGATGCTGTGCCCGTGATTTCTCCCTTGCCCGGACAGAATATCTATACCACACTGGATACCCGCTTGCAGCAAGCGGCCGAATCGATCCTCCTGGGTGAAATTGGCGGTTGGAACGCTTATTTAGGTGAACTCCGGATCACCAGCGGGGTTGTTATCGCCATGAACCCGCAAACAGGTGAAATTTTAGCGATGGTTTCATACCCCACTTATGAAAACAATCGCATGGCTAGAGTAATTCCAACTTATTATTACCAACAGCTTTATGCAGATGTCCGCAATCCGCTTCTTAATCAGGCAGTTGGGGCCGAGCTTCCTGCAGGGTCTGTCTTTAAGCTTGCAACCGCGCTTGGCGCACTTAATGAAGAAGTTGTCACTCCGGAACAGGTGATAACTACTCCCCCCGAAATCCAGCTGGCGAATAAATACACTCCCAATGATCCAGGGAAGAGTAAAACTTACGTGGACTGGAAAGATGAAGGATTTGGGGAACTGGATTTTATTGGCGGCATATCGAATTCCAGCAACGTGTACTTTTATCAACTAGGAGGCGGGGACGCTGAAGAATTGGGTACTGGCATCCCCGGTGAGGTTCCTGAAGGATTGGGGATTTGCCGCTTAGGCACCTATGCCCGGGCCTTGGGATATGGAGATTATCTGGGCATTGAACTCCCTGATGAAGCGGATGGCATTATTCCGGATCCTAAATGGAAGCGCATTGCTCACGGGGAGAACTGGTCAACCGGCGATACCTACATTACCAGCGTCGGCCAGGGATTTGTAACTGCTACGCCGCTGCAAATTCTAATGTCAGCCGCAACTATCGCTAATGATGGAATGCTTATGCAGCCGACCGTCATCAGGCAGATTGAGGACGCAGAAGGAGAAACTGTTCTCTCGTTTAAACCGGAAATAAAATGGGATATTACCGTCGATCCAGTAATTGATGTGTACAGTGATCCCACCAGTGCTGGAGGTTGTGAAGCAAAATTAACCGGCGAAAAAATCACGGTAGATCCCTGGGTAGTTGAAAAAATCCAGGAAGGAATGAGGGCTGTTGTAACCGAAGGCACGCTGGAAGATGTTTTTTCTACCTTTGCAAACATCGGCATCGCTGCGGCAGGAAAAACAGGTACAGCTGAATATTGCGACACCTTTGCCAATGAAAAAGGGCTCTGCATCCCGGGAAGTTGGCCTTCCCACGCCTGGACTTTAGCCTATGCTCCCTACGATAATCCAGAAATCGCCGTAGTCGCTTTTGCATACAATGGGGGAGAAGGCGCAAGTGTGGCAGGACCCATTGTACGCCGGACTATCGAAGCCTACTTTGAGTTGAAGGCCATCGACAGCAGAGCATATCTTCCCTGAGGTATCATGCTATAATTTTAGCAATCGGTTAACCCCGATTGTATTTGTCTTTAATGCTGGAGAGCAGGCCATGCAAGCACAGGAAATTGAGGTTAAAGGCATCAAAAACGGCATTCTGGTCGAAGTAAAAAATGGCGATTGGAAAACACAGGAAAAAGCCGTTTTGCAGCATATCGATCAGAACCAGGGGTTTTTTGAAGGGGCAAGGCTTGTGGTTGATGTAGGAAACAGAGCACTAAAATCGCCCGATCTTGCTTCCTTAAGGAATGCTTTGTCTGATCGCGAGATCAAACTCTGGGCTGTATTAAGCACCTCATTAGTTACCGAGCGGGCATCCCAGGATTTAGGATTGGCAATCAAGGTTGATCAATCCATGCCAGAGCCGGAGGAAGACTCGATAAATTCCTTATTGGAAGGAGATGAAGCTGTCTTTCTCAAACGAACATTAAGGTCTGGACATAAGGTAAAACACCCAGGGCACATTGTTGTCCTGGGAGATGTCAATCCCGGCGCAGAACTCGTGGCCGGAGGAAATATTATTGTATGGGGCAAACTGAGGGGTATGGTCCATGCCGGTGCAATGGGAGATGCTGAAGCGGTAGTGTGTTCCCTTGATTTATCTCCTACACAGATCCGCATAGCGGACAAAATCAGTGTTTCGCCCCCCAAGAAGGGAAAGGCCCGTCCTGAAATCGCTCAGCTGGAAGACGGTCAGGTTACCGCCCGGGATTGGTCAAAGTTCACTAAAGAATAGACAGGAAATATTTATGAGTGCTAAGGTACTTACCATCACATCTGGAAAAGGTGGGGTGGGAAAAACAACAGCAACAGCCAATATCGGCGCTGCTCTGGCAAAAAGAGGTCAAAAAGTTGCCTGCATTGACGCAGATATTGGATTAAGGAATTTAGATGTAGTTATGGGGTTGGAGAACAGAATTGTTTATGACCTGGTAGATGCTGTAGAAGGACGCTGCCGGTTAAACCAGGCCATGATCAAAGACAAATATATCCCAGGGCTCTATCTGATTCCATCTGCACAAACACGAGACAAAACCGCTGTTTCGCCTTCAGATATGATCCGGTTATGTAATGAACTTCGGTCTGATCTGGACTGGATTCTGATCGACTCCCCGGCGGGCATAGAACGCGGATTTAAGAACGCTATAGCGCCCGCTGATGAAGTGCTCGTGATCACAAATCCGGAAGTTTCTGCTGTTCGTGATGCAGATCGTATTATCGGAATTGTCGAGGCAGAAGAAAAAGGCTCACCCCGGCTGCTGCTCAACCGATTAAATCCGGAGATGGTTAAACAGAATAATATGCTCTCGGCAGATGATGTTGTGGATTTATTGGCCATTCATCTACTGGGTATCATACCGGAGGATAAAGCGGTGCTAATCAGCACCAATAAAGGAACGCCCATCGCCCTGGACGAAAAAAGTTTGGCTGGACAAGCGTACAGAAACATCGCCCAGCGTTTATTAGGGGAAGATGTCCCCCTGCTTGACCTGGATAAGGGCAGCGGCTTTTTCAACCGGATTTCAAGCGTATTCGGATCAGGAGAAAAATAGCATGGATAATTTCATCAAGCGCATCTTTTCAAAAGAACCGAGTAGCGCTGATCAAGCAAAAGATCGTCTGCGGCTGGTATTAATTAATGATAGGACAGATTTGTCTTCAGAGGCCATGGAATCTCTGAAAGATGACCTCCTGGATGTACTTTCTCGCTATATAAAAATAGACCCTAAATCTGTACGGATTGACATCACCCAGGAAGGCCGGCAGCAGCGGTTGATTGCTGATATCCCCATTGCCGGACCTGTGAGTCGAAAGTACTAAATTAATTATGCGAAATATCTCTTGGCGCCATTTTGATTTCTGGCTGCTTGGTTCAGTTGCCTTTCTAACTGTCTTCGGCGTGACCATGATCAGTTCCGCTATCGCAGGCAACATCGAACTAGTAGAAGCCAACACAGTACTTAAACAAATCATTTTCGCGGGAATCGGGTTTGTAGTACTGATAATCACGGCGATGATCGACTACCGCTATTGGGGGGCGTTAAGCAGTTTCTTGTACCTGGCGATGGTAGGCGCTCTGGGCGTGCTTTTCATTTTCGGGAACGCGCTGTTTGGCTCTTCTCGCTGGTTTTCATTAGGCCCCATCTTGATTCAGCCCTCTGAGTTTGCCAAAATTGTCATCATCCTCATCCTGGCAAATTTTTTCTCCCAGAATATCGATAATATCAAAAAACCAATGACTGTTCTCCGCAGTCTGGTGATCACATTTTTTATCATCATTTGGATCATTCTCCAACCGGATTTAAGCACATCAATCGTTATCCTGGTCCTTTGGTTTTCTCTGCTGTGGGCCAGCGGCTTGGATATTAAAATGTTGTTAATTGCGGGTGGGGCAAGTATCGGGGTTCTTGGTATTGGTTTACCCTTGTTTCTTTTGAATTATGATCCAGAAAATACCGCCGGATTAATTAAACCCTACCAGCTAGACAGGGTCATCAATTTTTTGTTTCCAGACTCAAACGCCAGATATGGCGCTGATTACAACGTTCAGCAGGCTTTGATCAGCATTGGCTCAGGAGGTTGGTTCGGAAAAGGATATAATAGTGGAACCCAGGTTCAGCTGCGGTTCCTGAAAGTCCGCCACTCAGATTTCATTTTTTCAGCTCTTTCCGAAGAATTTGGATTCGTTGGTGCCATTGTTGTTATCGCAATTCTCGCCTTCATTATTGCCAGGTGTTTAAGAGCAGCCCGTTTGTCCAGCGACACTTACGGCGCATTAATCGCTTACGGAGCAGCAACGTTAATCTCCTTTCAAACTATTGTCAACATAGGCATGAATTTGAGGCTGCTTCCAGTAACAGGTCTCACTCTGCCATTTGTCAGTTACGGAGGGAGCTCGTTGATCACCTTATTTATCGCTATCGGCCTGGTTGAGAGCGTCTTACTCAGGCATAAATCTCTGGAATTTTAAGAACAATTAAAATAGAATCCCTTATCAAATCAGGATAAAAAATGTCACCTAAACAAGATCCCGCTCGCGTTCGTTTTGCTCCTTCACCTACAGGTTTCCTGCATATTGGAGGGGCTCGTACTGCCCTCTATGACTATCTACTGGCAAGACAGTCTGGCGGATCATTTATTTTACGAATAGAAGATACAGACCAAAAAAGATATCAAGAAAGTGCAGAATCTGATTTTAAAGACGCCCTGTATTGGCTGGGTTTAGTCCCGGACGAAGGTCCAGATCAGGGAGGTTCTTGCTCACCCTATCGCCAATCTTTGCGAAAAGGTATTTACCAGGATCATGCAGAACAACTGATCAATAATGGAAATGCGTTTTATTGTTTCTGCACTCCCGAACAATTAAACCAGGTTCGGGAAGACCAGATGAAACGAAAAGAAACACCCCATTATGATGGCACCTGCAGGAACCTTTCTCACGAACAAGCAGCCGAACGGATCCAGGCGGGAGAATCCTATGTAATCCGGTTTAAATCTCCCCAATCTGGGAAAACAATAGTTCGGGATTTATTGCGGGGAGAAATCACAGTAGATAACAGCAACCTGGATGATATGATCCTGATCAAATCCAGCGGCCTCGCAGTTTACCACCTGGCTGCTATGGTTGACGATCACCTGATGGGCATTACCCATGTAATCCGCGGTTCAGAATGGCTGCCGACATTTCCAATTCATGCTCTAATTTTCCGAGCGCTCGGATGGCAAGAACCGATTTGGGTACACCTCTCGGTATTCTTAAAACCAGATGGCAAAGGAAAAATGAGCAAACGAGACACAGATCTTGCCCAGGAAAAGGGTCTCCCTATCTTTGTCAAGGACATGGATAAAATGGGATATCTACCAGAAAGCGTTATTAACTGGATCGCCTTGATGGGTTGGAGTTTTGACGATAAAACCGAGTTCTTTACAATAGATGATCTAATCGAAAAATTCAGTCTTGAGAAACTCAATCCATCTCCTGCAGCCATCAATTTTAGCAAACTAGATCATTTTAACGGACTTCACATCCGCAATCTATCCCCTGAGGATTTCGCAGCCAGGATTAAACCCTGGTTTGAGAATGCAGGGTTCATTGTAGAAGAAAACAAACTTCTCCAGATTGCCAACGCCATCCAAACTAGAACAAAGAAGCTTACTGAAGTAGTTGATATGGCAGGCTTTTTCTTTAAGGAAGATATTGATTTGGTGATAGACCGGATCATTTCTGATAAGCTAAACGCAACCCAGGCTGCGGAAGCTGCTCATAAAATAACCCAGCTCTTCCAGAATTTAGAGGTAATCGACCTGGAAACCGCTGAGCAACCGCTGCGGGATATTGCAGTTGATCTGGAAATTAAAGCTGGACAATTGTTTGGTCTACTGAGGGAAATTCTTACCGGTCAAAAAGTCAGCCCGCCGATCTTTGACATAATACCCATTCTGGGCAGAGAAAAAGTTCTCTCACGTCTGGAAAATGCTCTGGGGATATTTCAGAATCTCTCAATGTAATAAAACAGGATGCGTAATCCTGAGAGGATTACGCATCCTTATTACTTCTATACGCTTACCTAATATTTTGGGCCTGCTGTTTTTCAATTTTCGCCCAGGAATCACGCAGAGAAATGGTTCTATTGAACACCAGTTTGTCATCCCTGGAATCCGGATCCACATAAAAATACCCCACACGTTCAAACTGGAACCGGTCACCCGTTTTTGCATCTTGTAGACTGGGTTCAGCTTTCGCTCCGGATAGAACCTGGAGGGAATCCGGATTCAGGTGATCCAAGAAGCTCTCCCCTTCTTTCACATCCAGAGGGAATGGATGGTTAAACAATCGATCATACAGCCTGACTTCCACATCCAGGGCATGGGGAGCGGAAACCCAATGGAGGGTGCCCTTCACTGGCCTTCCATCCGGCGCGGAACCTCCCCGGGTTTCCGGATCGATAGTACACCTTATTTCCGTTATTTCTCCATTATCGTCTTTAACTACTTCATTGCAGGTAATTAAATACCCATATCGCAGGCGGACTTCCCTGCCCGGAGCCAGTCGCCAGAATTTCTTGGGAGGATCTTCCCGGAAATCATCACGGTCGATAAATAGTTCACGGGAGAAGGGTACTTCCCGGACTCCTTTAGATTCATCATCAGGATGATTAGGAAATTCCATCATTTCCACCCGGTCTTCAGGGTAATTGGTCAAGACAACCTTTAAAGGATTCAAAACACAATTAGTTCTTGGAACTCGTTTATTTAGGTCATCCCGGATAAAATGATCAAATTTAGAGCGCTGAATTGTGCTGAGTGATAACCCAACCCCAACGTGTTCAATAAAATTCCGAATAGCCTGAGGCGTGATGCCCAATCTTCGCATACCAGCCAGACTTGTCATTCGGGGATCGTCCCAGCCATTTACAAAACCACCTTCCACTAACTTAACCAGGGCGCGTTTACTCATTACGGTATAGGTCATATTAAAACGGGCAAACTCGATCTGCTGGGGATGAAAAATATCCAGCTCGTCTAAAAACCAATCGTAAAGCGGTCGGTGATTCTTAAATTCAATCGAGCAGGTAGAATGAGTTATCCCCTCAATCGAATCGGATTGACCATGAGCCCAATCATACATGGGATAAATGCACCATTCATCACCAGTTCTGTGGTGATGTTCATGTAAGATCCGGTACATCACAGGATCACGAAGATTAATATTTGGCGAACTCATATCAATTTTCGCCCGCAGTACTTTACTGCCGTTTTCAAATTCGCCATCCCGCATGCGCTGAAACAAATCCAGATTCTCCTCGATTGACCGTTCTCTGTAGGGGCTCTCTTTCCCCGGTTCTGTCAACGTCCCCCGGTACTCCCGGATTTCATCCGCTGTCAAATCATCTACGTAAGCTTTTCCCGAGTTGATCAATACCAGAGCAAATTCGTAAAGCTGAGTAAAATAATCTGACGCAAAATAAAGCCGATCTTCCCAGTCGAAACCCAGCCATTTGATATCCCGTTTTATAGCTTCTACATATTCATCCTCTTCCTTGGCGGGGTTGGTATCATCAAATCGCAGGTTACACTTGCCATTAAACTCTTCAGCAAGACTAAAATTCAATCCAAATGCTTTAACATGGCCAATGTGGAGGTAGCCATTCGGCTCAGGTGGAAATCTTGTATGAACCCGGCCGTCGTTTTTTCCTTCCGCCAGGTCCTTCTTGATAATATCCCTAACAAAATCCGATAATTCCATTTCCTCATTCATACTGCACACTCCTTCTTTAAAACCTATCCCCAAATTTTAACATACTCTTTAATGTTTATATCCCAATCTCTTAATCACTGCAGGCAATGATTTCTCGCGATTTCTATTTTCGGGCATTAACACCTGAATGATTTGACTAACAATCTCATCAATGATAAAATTCCCTTCGCTGGTGGGGGCTCGTCTAACGGTAGGACAGCGGTCTCTGGAACCGTAAGTCGGGGTTCGAATCCCTGGCCCCCAGCTATCAACCCCGAAAACAATTCGGGGTTTTTCATTTCTGCTAACACTTTTCTTAACTTTCCGGTTATTAGAGCTACTTTATAGTAAAATCTCAAATGAGCGAACTATTGGAAATATTTTTCAAGAGGAGAAATTACCATGGCAGATATTATTGAGTACACGATCTTTGGTGATGACCTGCAAATGGTTGAAATTCAATTGGATCCGGAGGAAGGTATCCGGGCAGAAGCTGGCACGATGATCTATATGGAAAAAGGTATTGATATGCAAACCGGCACCGGTGGGGGTTTATTCAAGGGTGTTCAGCGTATGTTTACCGGTGAAAGTTTTTTCATCACCACCTTCCTGAATACTGCATCTGGCATAAAACGGGTTGCTTTTGCTGCCCCTTACCCAGGAAAAATTATCCCCCTCGATCTGACAAGTTTAGGCGGCACCTTCATCTGTCAGAAAGATTCTTTCTTGTGTGCTGCCAGGGGCATCGATATCGAAATCGCATTTAGCAAAAAAATTGGTGCTGGGCTGTTCGGCGGTGAAGGATTCATTCTCCAACGCCTGGTTGGAGAGGGATTAGCCTTTGCCCATGCCGGCGGAACAATCATTGAGAAAAATCTTGAGGCAGGTGAAATTCTCAGCGTGGATACAGGGTGTCTGGTAGCATTCTCTCCTTCCATAGATTACGATATTGAGTTTGTAAGCGGATTTACCAATGCTCTTTTTGGTGGAGAGGGACTCTTCCTTACCAAGCTTTCCGGTCCCGGAAAAGTATTCCTGCAGAGTCTACCACTCTCTCGCTTAGCGGACAGAATAGCAGTTGCAGCAAATCTCGGAAATACAGGTGAATCCAAGGGAGCTGCCGGCTTGGGCGGGGAGATCCTGGGAGATATAATCAGCGGGCTGTAAAACAAAGTAATCCAGAGATAATCCTACAAGGAAGCTACTGATGGACGAAAAAACCAAACAGAGTAATACCCTGATGTGGTTTGCCCGCATAGGTGGAGTAATAGTAAGCATTTTCTGGTTAACAAGCTTATTTGCCTCAGCAATCGGCGAGAGCATAGAGTCTCAGTTAAGCCTAACTCTTGAGGGAATCCTCTTGTCAGTTCTTATCGTTGCTTCAACCATCGGGGTTGGAATTGCCTGGAAACACCCGCTTACCGGCGGAAAAATCACAGTTATCAGCAGTCTCTTCTTGTGCATATTTGCTTATTTTTCCGCAGGTCACAACAAGATATTCGCTGTAGCTGTCAGCGGTTTACCTTATTTTCTGGTTGGGGTTTTATTTATTCAATCCTATCTAGCAAAGGAGGAAACGCCCTAATCCTCCTCCAGGGATTTTGACTGCTCCCACAGAATATCTAACTCATCAAATGTCATCTCAGAAAGCTCGCGTCCGATAGCGCAAGCTTCTTTTTCGAGATATGAAAAACGTTCTTTAAATCGCTTATTTGTGCCCCGCAAGGCGCTTTCTGCATCGATCTCTAACCAACGGGAAATATTAACCATAGAAAACAGCAAATCACCCACTTCTGCTGCCTGTTCCCTGGGTTCCCGGGAGTCCTGGAGTTCCTTTATTTCTTCTGGAATCTTGCTTATCACTCCCTGAATATCTTTCCAATCAAATCCTACCCGGGCTGCCCTCTTTTGATATGTTTGAGCTTGCGTAAGAGATGGCATGGATGTAGGTACACCATCCAGTAATCCTCTTGTACTTTCGCCATTCATTTTTCGTTCCTGGGCTTTTATCCTTTCCCAATTTTTAATCACATCTTCAGATTGATCAAGCGAGAGATCTTCAAAAACATGGGGGTGGCGTTGAATGATTTTTAGATAAATTCCCCGGATAACATCACTCATGGTGAATTCACCATCTTCACTCGCGATTTGAGCATGCAGAACAATCTGCAGAAGTAAATCTCCAAACTCTTCTTGCATCCCAGCCAGATCTTCCGCATCAATTGCTTCTAACACTTCATAAGTTTCTTCCAGGAGGTTTTGCCTCAAGGATTGATGATCCTGCTCCCGATCCCAGGGACATCCATCTGGCGCACGCAAATGGGCGATGATTTCCTGAAAGGATTCCAGGGAAGATCCTTTCTCCAGCGGAGGAAGAAATACCGAGGATCGATTATTTATCATCCGGCTTCTATCCAGCTCAAACAGAGGGATTTTTTCAATTTGTTCAGCTTCTGTCCCTGCATCATGAATCAATAATATCGGGTGGTCATCAGGATAAACTGCCATCAATGTGAGCTTAAGATTTGAAGCTACTTCGATTGAATGTACCTGGGCAATCAACACCGGAGTATCCGGCGGAAAAGGCGGATAATGTGTATCTTGCAGCTCCAAAGCATCAAGAATAGTAATTTGAGGCAGCGGATCTATTTCTGCTGCTTCAAACGAAGGTTCCAGAAAACTTACTCCGGGTATGATCTCAACTTCAAGTTCCAACTCCCTGGCCTTTGAAAGAATCATGGGGGTTGTTGCTTCCGCCACAAACGGATCTCCCGGAACGGCGTAAATAACACCTGCATTTTCCTGACTGAGTTTTATGATTTCAGCAGTAATCCGTTGATAAACTACTTCAAAACTATCTTCTTCCTGATAAAACCCATCAAAGGAATGAACCTTAAGGTTAGGAGGAAAACCCTCCACAGTTGGATGATCGCGAGTTCTTAAATAAATTTCTTCAGTTGAATTGATAACATCCCATGCCCGTCGGGTCAACAAATCTGGATCGCCGGGTCCCAATCCAATAATAATAATGTGTGGCGGAGCATCTTTTCCCTGGTTCATCAGTATCATATATCCCTTTTGAAAATACAAAGCGGAGAACACATCGGTCTGATGGGTGTTCTCCGCGATTTGGACTTATTACATCCTCGAGCTGGTTTACTTCACCCAGCCATGTACGATTAACGTTTTGTATAGGTAGGAGCTTTCCGCGCGCCTTTGAGACCTGGTTTTTTCCGTTCTTTTTCCCTCGCATCCCGGGATAAAAATCCGGCATGGCTTAATGGCATCCGCAGCTCAGGATCCATTTTCAGGATAGCCCGTGCTAAACCTAATCGAACTGATGATGCCTGACCAATTACACCCCCGCCCTTTACCAGGACGCTGATATCATAATCCGATCGGTTAGTATCCAGAATACCCAGAGGTTCTGTTACGGTTTTATTATCTCTCTCGGTCGGAAAGTACTCTTCCAGACTTTTTTCATTAATCACAAATGAACCGGATCCGCGCATAATCCGTACACGTGCTGTTGCTCTTTTGCGGCGTCCGATACCTTCATAATACTGTTCCATAATGACTCCTCTTACAATAGTTCTTCTCAATCCGTTATTGAACTACACCATAACAGATAATCTATACCTTGTTGGGGTACAACTCCTCAACCGGAATTGGCTTTTGAGCCTGATGGGGATGATCTGGTCCCGCGTACACCTTAAGTTTCATATTCAGTTTCCGTCCCAAACGATTGTGGGGGAGCATGCCCTTTACTGCGTGCTCTATCACATATTCAGGTCGTTTTTCCAGTTGATTCCTGAGATTTATCTTTTTAAGCCCGCCCTGGTATTTTGATTCCCGGTAATAATATTTATCGTCCATCTTTTTCCCGGTAACCACAATCTGTTCCGCGTTTATCACGACGACAAAATCTCCAACATCCACACCGGGTGTAAACTCCGGTTTGTGTTTACCAAGGATCAGAGCAGAGATCTCAGTAGCTAAACGCCCCAAGTTTCTTCCCTTGGCATCCACTAAAACCCATTTCCTCGAAATATCTTCTGCTTTAGGATAAAATGTTTTCTTCACTGTTTTGTACTCCACTGAACTTCTATTAATATTAGCTGCTTACAGCCGCTTTCCATTGTTTATTCGTATCGAACCTCAACCAGTGATAAGCCATTTGCAGGGGCTAAACCCTGTGAGGGAGGTCCCGAAGGATTTGATAAATAACTTTTAAGCGCATCAGGTTGTGCTTTTCCCTGTCCGATCTTGATCACTACAATCGCGATCCGTCGGATCATATGGTACAAAAAAGCGTTCCCAATAACCTTAAAAACCAGTACTTCTCCTTCTTTCTTCCAGGCAGTCCGGTTGATCTTTCTTACTGTACTGCCTCCTGGTTGATGAGGGTTGCCCAAGGCTGCAAAATCGTGACTGCCTATTAAACTTCTGGACGCTCTTCTCATCAATTTGACATCAAGTTCCGGCCACACCCTCCAAACAAACCGTTCCTGCAAAGGGTTCCGTATCGGACTGCACAGTATCTGGTATTGATACTCTCTGGACAAAGCGTCATACCGGGGGTGGAAATCACTCTCTGTCCTGCTGACCTGTACTGCCGAGATGTCCTGCGGTAAAACTGCGTTTATTGCCTGATGTAATTTTTTTTCAGTGTGACCCCACTCAAAATCAAATGCGATCACCTGTCCTGCTGCATGCACGCCGGCATCTGTTCTTCCGGCAAATAATACTGTCTTTTCCTTCCAGGCAAGCTTTCTTAAAGCCTTTTCCACTTCTCCCTGAACAGTTCTCAGCTCAGGTTGATATTGTGATCCGTGGAAATCTGTTCCGTCATAAGCCAGTTTGACTCGGAAACGATCACTCATCAGCAGCTTGCTGACGCTGGTTTACTCTTCCACCAGTTCTAATACAACCATTTCAGCTGCATCACTGGTCCTGGGGGGAAGTTTAAACATACGTGTGTACCCTCCAGGCCGATTGAGATACCGGGGAGCCAGCTCCTCAAATAATTTTTTAACCATTACTTTGTCATTATCCAGGCGTGAGGCGGCAATTCTGCGTGCGTGTACCTGCTGCGCTGCATCTGCTTCCTGAACCCTTTTTGCCAGAGTAATTAATTTTTCGGCGGGTTGCCGGATAAACTCAGCTTTGGCACGGGTTGTTTGAATGCGCTCATTTTCGAATAATTGCTTAATCATAGTACGCCTCAAAGCTGCCCTATGTCCTGAATTCCGTCCTAATTTTTTTCCTGCTACCTTGTGTCGCATAATTCTTACTCCAGCTCAGTATTAATTTCTAAGAGGTAACCATGTTCTTCCAGCTTATCCTTCAATTCTGTGAGACTCTTCACACCAAAATTCCGGATTGAGAGAAGGGCATCATCACCCTTTGTGTTAAGTTCCATCACCTCTCGGACAGTAGTAATTCCTGTTCTTTTCAGTGAATTGAATACACGAACGGATAAATCCAATTCTTCGATGGGAATATCCACAATTTCATCTACGGGTTCTACGGGTTCCACCACCTCTACCATAGCGGCGAGTGATTCCGCGGTTACTCCGGCTAAATGCTGCAGATGCCCCATAAGTATTTTCGAACTTTTACTTAATGCCTCTTCAGGTTCAAGAGTTCCATCAGTCCAAACTTCAATTGTCAAATTGTCATATTCTGTACTTTGTCCGACCCGAGCAGATCCAACTTCAAAATTGACCCGGCGAACCGGATTATAGATTGCATCAATTGGCAGTTCACCGATAGGCAGACGGTCTTTTCGGTCTTCAGTAGGCAGATATCCTCTCCCTCTCCCAACTGTCAATTCGATGGTGAGGGGTTTACTTCTGCCATCAACTGTCATCAGGTACAAATCCGGGTTGACGATTTCAATTTCCGATGGCGTGATAATATCAGCAGCTGTTACTACACCTTCTCCCTTAATCTCAAGATGCATATTTGAGAGATCACCTTCATGCAATAATAAACGCAACTTTTTGATATTCAACATCAACCGTAACACATCTTCCTGAACACCCGGAATTGTATCGTATTCATGATCAATTTCCGTGATTCGGATTGATGTCACTGCCGAGCCTTCCATAGAAGAAAGCATAACCCTGCGCAGGGCATTCCCTAGAGTAATGCCATAACCACGTTCCAGGGGACTTATTTCATACTTCCCATAGGCTCGCGCTTCAGCTACCCTTTCAATTTTCGGTGTTACCATATTATTCATTCCTAGCACGGCTCACCTCTCCCAAATCGTATCATTTTTTTGATGGCCTTTCACAATTACCGAGAATAGTACTCAACGATCAATTGTTCATTAAGATTTCCATCAATCTCTGACCGCTCGGGTAAACGAACTACACTACCCGACAAGGTTTTCAAATCCCTTTTTACCCATTCAACCGGAGTTCTATTTTCCGCATCTTTGGTTAGGTTTTTAAAGAAAGTCCTTTTCATGGATCCTTCCCGAACACTGATATCATCCGTTGTTTTCACAATGACTGACGGCACATCCGTACGCCGGTTATTGACATTAAAATGTCCATGAGTAACCAGCATCCGGGCCTGAGCACGACTCGCAGCGTATCCTAGTCGATAAACCACATTGTCCAGACGAGATTCCAATATTTGCAACAGGTTCACACCGGTTAATCCACGGCGCTGCTGTGCAGTTGAATAATACCGTCTGAACTGGCGTTCGGATATATCATAAATCCGTCGGGCTTTCTGCTTTGCGCGCAGTTGGCGTGAGAAATCTGACTCACGGTTACGGCGGTACTGTGCTCCCTTTCCGTGCTGTCCAGGGGGATAACTCCGCCGCTCAAAAGCACATTTCCCAGTAAAGCAGCGTTCTCCTTTCAGGAACAATTTTTCATTTTCTCGACGGCAAATTTTACACTTTGCCTCACGATATCTTGACATAACTACTTCCTCTTTGCTGCATTTCGCAACTTCAAATAATTACTCTAATCTCTTTTGTTTCCAGCGGAAACAATATTTCTTCTGGAAGATTCGATTACACTCGGCGCTTCTTGGGAGGCCGGCACCCATTGTGGGGAACAGACGTCACATCGGTAATTGAGTTCAATTTTAATCCCATCGCCTCAATTGCCCGCAAGGAAGCTTCCCGTCCTGGGCCGGGTCCGTTTACAAAAGCATCTGCTTCGCGGATGCCCATACCCATTGCTTTCTTGACAGCATCCTCAGCAGCCAACCGGGCGGCAAAAGCCGTGCTCCGGCGAGAGCCTTTCAACCCTACTGCACCAGGACTGCTCCAACAAACTGTGTTTCCCTGATGATCAGTAACAGTGATAATCGTATTGTTAAATGTTGCCCGGACATGTATCTGTCCTGAAGCGAGGGTACGCTTCTTTCTCCGACCGCCTTTTGGGCGGGATGATTTTTCAGCCATAGTACCTCTTCTATTATTCTAGGTTGATTTTCGTTTCAGCTAACTGCTGATTTTCATAGCCGCAGGGAGGAAAGGCTCCCGCAAAATGAAATTCAAACCAGCCGGCAAATCTCCTATCAATCCTTCCAGTCTCCTGGATTTAATGGAAACTATTGATTGCTTAAGTCTTCGTCATTCCTCGACGACGTCCACGGCCTGCAACCGTTTTCTTCGCACCCTTACGGGTCCGGGCATTAGTCCGCGTCCGCTGTCCGTGTACCGGTAGTCCTCTTTTATGCCTGATACCGCGGTAACAGCCGATTTCCACCAACCGTTTAATATTCATCTGCACTTCACGCCGCAGATCACCCTCGGTTTTAAAGTTTTTGTTGATGTAATCCCTTAATCCAGTTATCTGGGAATCTGTCAGTTCATTCACCCTTGTCTCAGGATTCACGCCAATCGCAGCCAGAATTTCCTTTGAACGGGTTAAACCGATGCCATAGATATAGGTTAAAGCAACTTCAACACGCTTGTCACGGGGTAAGTCAACACCTTGAATACGAGCCATACTTTTTTATCCTTGCCTCTGTTTATGCTTCGGATTTTCACAAATAACGTAAACTCTTCCTTTACGTCGCACTATTTTACATTTTTCACATCGTTTCTTTACAGAAGAAGACACTTTCATGATTACCCTTCCTTATTTATCCTTCTTTGTTACATACAGCTTTCCAGCAAAAGTTTTATTATATCTTATCGATTAAGTCCAGTCTAGGGAACTTCAATTTTTGTTTTCCTAGACTTTGGTTAATATCAGCGGACCGTTTGCAGTCACCGCAACAGTATGTTCATAATGAGCAGTCAGCGAACGATCTGCCGAGATTACTGTCCACTGGTCTGAAAGCACCTTAGTTTTTGGTGTTCCCACCAATACCATCGGTTCAATTGCGATCGTCATTCCTTCTTGAAGAAGCATTCCCTTTCCAGGAACTCCGAAATTAGGCACCTGGGGAGGTTCATGCATCTTCTGCCCTACTCCGTGACCGGTATACTTACGAGGAACATGATAGCCATGGCTCTCTACATGATCCTGGATTGCTGCGGAAACATCACCAATATGCTTTCCGGGCCGCATGTGTTCAATCCCTTTATAAAGGGATTCCTCGGTAACTTTGATCAACCGCATTTTTTCCTTACCGATTTCTCCCACACCGTGAGTAAAAGCGGAATCTCCGATATACCCGGCCAGGGTTGTTCCGCAATCCACGGAAACGATATCTCCTTCTTCCAGCACCCTGCCGCTCGGAATCCCATGGACCAATTCCTCATTGATACTGATGGTTAATGTCGCAGGGTATGGATATGGTCCGGGGTATCCCTTAAACGTTGGTATGCCGCCATGATCCCGAATAATTGTTTCCGCTGCGGTATCCAGTTCTTTGGTAGTGATGCCGGGTTTAATCATGGACTTGATTTCATCCAGGACCAGGGCATTAACTCTGCCCGCTTCCTGCATCTTTTTGATCTCCACCTCGGTTTTGATCAACTGCTTGTCAAAAGAACTCATTATCAAAATCCAATCCCGGAATCGTTTTACTCTATCCTGGAATACTGCTCATTAATTTATTAACGTACAAGCAACTTCTCATCATATCCATGCAGCTTCAATTCTGCATCGATATTCTGGAATGTGTCTCTAACTACACCAACCACAATCAGCAACCCTGATGAGGTAATCAGCATGATTCCTGTACCTCCGGCGGTTATTCCGGATAAACCCAAACCAGATAAAACAACACCGACGATAAACGGGAAAATCGCTATTGTACCCAGGAAAAATGCGCCGGGGAATGTAATTCTCCGCAGCACTTTTGTTAAATACCTCTGAGTTGGAGCTCCCCGGCTAACACCCGGTATCTGGGCCCCTGCACGTTTAAGGTTTGTGCCATAATCCTGCTGTGCAAATAACACGTCAGTATAAAAGAAGGTAAAGCCGACCACCATCAACCAGTATAGCAGCCAATACCAGGAGGAAGTTCCTCCGAATAAAGCCTGAATTTGCAAGGCCAGGTTGGATACCCAGAACGTCTGTGACTCAATGAAGAAACTGGCAACAATCGCCGGGAATGTCAGCAGCGATTGTCCGAAAATAAGCGGGATCATGCCAGCCATGTTAACTTTCAGCGGTAATGTTCCTTTCACCGGCATGGACTGACGATTTCCAACTCTGCGGCCAGGGTACATAACCGGAATGTTCCGCTGTCCCTGCTGCACATAAACAATTGCATAAATAACCATTACCGTAATCGCCACCAAAAAAGCCAGCGTTATCCAGCGATTTTCCTGATTACTGATAATTTGGCCAAAGTTTTGCGGTAATCTGGACACAATACCGGCGAAAATCAACAAGGAAAGACCCTGATTCCGAATACCGTACTCAGAGATTAATTCACCCAGCCAGATGGCAAACATGGTTCCCGCAGTCATGCTGGCGATAATCGCCAGACTGGGGATCAGCGAAGCTCCGCTAAAACCAAAGTCATCTATAATCGGGACCCCACCAGCCAGACTGGAAAAAATCCGGATCTGACCAATGGCCTGAAGAGCAGCCATCGGCACTGCCAGAATATAAGTCCAGCGTTCCATCCATTTTCTTCCTTCCTGGGGATCCTCTTCCATTTTCCGCTGCAGGGCAGGGATAATTGGAACCAGAAGCTGGAGAATAATCTGTGCCGTAATATACGGGTAAACACCCATTGCCAGCACGGAGAAGTTGGATACTGTACCACCTGAAAGCATATCCAGAATGCCTACAAAGGTGCTTCCAGCGCCGCCGCCGGTAATAATCGCAGAAATTGCCTCCCTGTTAGCTCCAGGGATGGGAACATGTGCTGCAAGCCGGTAAATTACCAGGATCATCATAGTGATCAGTAATTTTCGCCGGATATCTTCTGCTTTCCATAAATATCGCCAAGCAGATGTTTTCATTTATCTACTCTCCTATGTTCAATCCCTTCCGGGAAAGAAATAGATTCATAATACCTAATAGGGATAATAATTCCTCTATCCCTCAATAATCTCTACAGTTCCACCAGCTTTTTCAATCTTTTCCTTGGCTTTCTTGGAAAAACGGTGGGCTTTTACTTTTAAGGGTTTTTTCAACTCCCCACGGCCCAAAATAACTACCGGGCGGTTAAGAGTATTGATCAAATCAACTTCCCTTAATATTTCTGGTGTGATCTCGGAACCCTTTCTAAAAGCTGACAAGTATTCCAGATTCACTTCCTGGTATTCCACCCGGTTAAAGTTCTTAAATCCGGGTTTTTTCGGCATTCTGCGGTAATAAGGTGTGTCTCCACCCTGGTGCCAGAGAGGAACTCCACCACCTGCCCGGGAGTTTTGACCCTTTGTACCTCTGCCCGAAGTTTTTCCAGTTCCGGAACCATAACCACGTCCGACACGTTTCCGATTCTTTTTTGACCCTACATTTGGTTTCAAATCATGCAATTTCATATTTAATTCCTTCCAACCTACTTACTCAACCTCAACAAGGTGTTTCACACGCTCAATCATCCCCATGACACTGGGATGGTCCGGGCGTTCGACCATTTGGTTGATTTTTCTTAATCCCAGGGCTTCCAGCGTTCGCCGCTGTGGTTGCGATCGCCCATGGGGGCTTCTCACCAGAGTAATTTTCAGCATTTTATCTTTTTTCTTCCTAGCCATGGTTCTATCCTCGATCCCAGAAGGGAATTAGTTTTTCTACATCAACTCCCCGGTTAGCAGCTTCTTCGTAGGGATCTTTTAACTGCTCCAGGCCATTAATGGTAGCGGCTGCGATATTCATCGCGTTATTGCTTCCCAGTGATTTCGTTAAAATATTAGAAATCCCGGTAACTTCAACAACAGCCCTAACACCTCCAGCTGCGATAACGCCAGTACCTTCTGATGCCGGTTTCAGCAGAACTCTTGCGCCGCTGACTTTACCAATCACCTTATGAGGGATAGTGGTGTCATAGGTAGCTACAGGATGCATATCATCTTTAGCGTTTGCAGCTGCTTTACGAATAGCATCAGGCACAGATTTGGCTTTTCCCAAACCCAAACCCACCTTGCCCTTATGATCGCCGACTACCATAGTTACCCTGAAGGAAAACCGGCGTCCACCTTTCACAACGGCAGCAACACGCTCAATATTTACGATCCTTTCATCTAATTCTTGTTCAGAATTATCTTTATAACCGTTTGTCATAACCTTCTCCCGGTCCGTTATCTAAAACTTCAGTCCATTTTCACGGGCACCTTCAGCGAGAGCCGCGACACGGCCAATGTATTTAAATCCGCCGCGGTCAAAAACTACGCTTTTAATGCCTTTATCTTTTGCACGATCAGCAATAGTTTGACCAATCAACTTTGCTTTTTCTTTTTTCGTCATCCCCTTTAATTTCTTCTTGAGTCCCGAATCAATTGTTGATGCGGAAGCCAGGGTGTGACCTTTCGTGTCATCAATAACCTGAACATAAATCTCGTCCAAACTACGATATACATTCAAACGAGGTTTTTCAGGTGTTCCGAAAACATTGCGGCGGATTCTTAGATGCCGCCTTTTACGAGCATCCCCTCTAGTTCGTTTTTTTGCCATATTAAGCTACCTTACCCGCTTTACCTGCTTTACGTCGGACCCTCTCATCTTTATACCGAATGCCCTTTCCTTTGTACGGTTCAGGCTTTCTAACTTTCCGGATATCCGCTGCTACCTGGCCTACTTTCTGTTTATCAATACCTCTGATAAACACCTGCTGTGCCCGGTCTCCCACCTCAAAATCAATCCCCTGGGGGGGTTCAATTTCAACCTGATGTGAGTACCCAACATTCAGTACCAGGTTTTTCCCCTGCATGGCAGCGCGGTATCCCACGCCCACCAGCTGCAGTTCTTTTTGATAACCATCCGTTACACCAATGATCATATTTTGGATCAATGCCCGGGTGGTTCCATGTAAAGATCGCATTTCTCTGATATCAGAAGGTCTTGTGACGATGATTTCCCCATCCTTCAAGGAGAGGTCAATGCCCGGAGAAAAGATAAATTCCATTTCTCCCTTTGGCCCTTTGATCTTTACGTGCGATCCATTTATTTTTACATCTACGCCGGACGGGACTTCAACCGGCAGACGTCCAATTCTAGACACGGTTCATTCTCCTTGATCGTTCCTGACTGTATACTGCAAGCCAGGCCACAAATCTCCTACCATACTTTGCAAACAATTTCTCCACCAACGCCTTGCTTTTTCGCCTCACGTCCAGTCATTACACCTTTTGAGGTCGTTAGAATGGAAATACCCATTCCAGACAAAACGTATGGTATCTCACCTTTCCCTGCATAAATTCTCTGACCGGGAAGACTTACCCGTTGCAAGTCGGTAATTACAGAGCGTTTAGTACGCCGTTTACCGACATATTTCAAGTCAAGGGTTAAGGTTTTATGGGCTGAATCTTCTATTTCAGTGACTTCGAAATTGCTGACAAATCCCTCTTCAGCCAAAATTTTTGCAATGGATACCTTCATCTTTGAGCTCGGCATTGCTACTTGAGAATGCTCTGCTCTCACTGCATTTCGGATTCGCGTTAGCATATCAGCAATTGGATCATTAAAACTCATTACTTATCCTCCATCCAATCTACCAGGATGATTTGACAACTCCGGGAATCTTCCCATCGAGTGCCAATTCACGGAAACAAATTCTGCACAATCCGAACCGGCGCATATATCCTCGCGGCCGTCCGCATTTTTTACATCGATTTATTTCCCTGACCTTATATTTACGTTTCGTTTCCCGTGCAATCATACTTTTCTTTGCCATTAGCGGTTATCCTCCTTAAACGGCATCCCCAGTTTTCGCAGCAGCTCCCTACCCGATTCGTCGTCCTGGCTGGATGTAACAATAGTTACCTCAAGTCCTCGAATCTTGCTGACTTCGTCATAATCTATTTCCGGAAAAACCAGCTGCTCAGTGATACCGAGGGTGTAATTTCCCCTTCCATCAAATGAATTAGGAGACACACCCCGAAAGTCACGTACCCGGGGTAAGGCCACATTCATTAATCGATCCAGGAAGGACCACATCTTATATCCCCGCAAGGTGACTGAAGTGCCGACAGCTGATCCAACCCGAAGTTTAAAATTCGCAATATTCCTTTTGGATTTATTGATGATGGGTTTTTGTCCCGTAATTTTTGTCAAATCACGAACCGACTCATCCAGCAGCTTGCCATTATCGAGGGCATCACCCACACCAATATTCACGACCACTTTCATGACCCGGGGGCACTGCATAACATTCTTTAATCCAAGATCTTTAATAAGACCGGGTACAACTTCTTTCTGATAACGCTCTTTTAATCTACTCATTCTTCCGCTCCCAGCAATTAGTCAATCACCGCTTCACAGCGTTTACATATCCTGTGGGCTTTTCCATCTTCACGAGAAATCCCAACTCGGGTGGGTTTCCCACACGATGGACAGACAAGCATCACATTGGAAATATGAACCAGACCTTCAAATTCGATAATTCCAGGGGACATTGTCCTGCCCTGGCTTTGAATTTGCCCCTGGTGCTTTTTCCGGATATTAATTCCTTGTACGGTAATCCGCTGTTTTTCCCGGTAAACCTTAAGAACTTCTCCTTGTTCACCTTTATCAGCAGCTCGTCCGCTGATTATTTCAACGGTATCGCCTTTTCGAATTTTATATTTCACGTCAATTACTCCTGCTTCTTATTTCTTAGACCGTTTCTGGCGCAAGGGAAACAATTTTCATATATCCCCTTTCTCGAAGTTCACGGGCAACCGGTCCAAAGATACGGGTACCTTTTGGGTTCGTGCCATCAGTATCCAGGATAACTACGGCATTATCGTCAAATTTTACAGTTGAGCCGTCTTTACGGCGCCATTCTTTTGCTGTGCGAACAACAACTGCTCTTACTACTTCATGGGTTTTAACAGATCCCTGTGAAGTAGCTTCTTTAATCGACCCGACTACAACATCACCAACACGGGCATATCGACGGGTTGATCCGCCCAGAACTCGAATTACCAGCAGTTCGCGGGCCCCAGAGTTGTCGGCAACATTTACTCTTGATTCTTGTTGTATCATTCCTGACTCCGTTTAGGCTTGCTGAGTAGAAACCGTTTTTCTAATGATTTCTTCCACAGCCCACCGTTTTGTCTTTGAAATCGGTTTGGATTCCACTATCAGAACTTTATCGCCGATATCGCATCCTAATTCATCATGCGCCTTAACTGAAGTATGGCGGTCGATGACTTTTTTGTATAGGCGATGGCGGAACCGCCGGGCAATCCTAACAGTAACTGTCTTATCCATTTTATTGCTGGTTACAACACCAGTCATATGACGGCGTTCACTCATGATTCACCTTCCAGCTCGCGTTCTCGTAATATTGTTTCAAATCTGGCAATCAAACGCCTGATCTCTGTTATCCGGGAGGTATTCAATAACTCACCGGTTGATTGTTGAAACCTGAGATTCATCATTTCTTCCCTGGTTTCATCAATCTGAGCTTGTATTTCTTCGTCCGCTAAGGCCCGGATTTCTTCTGCATTCATGCGCTTTCTCCTACTTCTTCTCGGCGGACTACTTTTGTTTTTATGGGTAACTTGTAGGAAGCAAGCCGCAATGCCTCAACTGCCACACTCTCCCCAACATCTCCACCTATTTCAAACATGATCCTTCCGGGTTTAACAACAGCAGCCCAATATTCAACATCGCCTTTGCCTTTACCCATTCGGGATTCAGCCGCTCGTTTTGTGATCGGTTTATCAGGAAAGATACGAATCCAAACTTTACCTCGGCGCTTCATAGCTCTAACCATAGCTCGGCGAGAAGCCTCAATTTGCCGGGCAGTGATCCAGGCAGGTTCCAAGGCCTGAAGCCCGTAATCACCAAAGTGCAGTTCCGAGCCGCGGTATGCTTTCCCTTTCATTCGACCACGCATCTGTTTTCTAAATTTGACACGTTTTGGCATCAACATGTTACTAATCCTCTCATTTCTCCGCTGAAATCTAAAAAGCTAAACCTTATTTACTGACGTAAACTCCGTCATGTGCTTCTTCTTCTTCGTCTTCGTCCAGTACTGGCAGGACTTCACCCTTATAGATCCATACTTTTACGCCAATATTGCCGTAAGTAGTAGCCGCTTCAGCCAGTGCATAATCAATATCAGCCCTTAATGTCTGACGTGGAACCCGTCCTTCCCGCATATGAATGGTTCGGGACATTTCAGCACCGCCCAGGCGGCCTGAAACCTCAATCCGTATACCTTCGGCTCCTTCCCTCATTGTGCGCTGGATGGTCCGCTTCATAGCCCGTGAAAAACTGATCCGGCTTTCAATCTGGCGTGCTACATTTACTGCCACCAGGTAAGCATCCAGGTCAGGGGCTTCAATCTCTTTGATATCCACATCAATAGTCTTTCCGACCAGCCCTTCCAAACTACTGCGCATGATCTTAACATTTGCGCCTTTCCGGCCAATCAAAACACCAGGTTTTGAAGTATGGATGATAACTTTTACTTTCCCCGGGAACCGTTCAATTTCAATCTTGGAAATACCTGCTTTATCCGCTTCTTCATGAATCAAGTTTCGAATCGCGAGATCTTCCTGCAAGTGCTCCACATATTGATCACCTTCGGCAAACCAATGTGCATCCCAGGTCTTGGTAACTTTCAAACGAAATCCAATTGGATGTACTTTACGACCCATAATTTCTCCTACTGATCACGTCTGCCCACAGAGAACTCGATTTTGGGGCAGTTGCTTTCATCAATCGTTCCTATGCCTCTTCATGTTCTCTTAATACAATAGAAAAGTGTGATGACCGGCGCAGACGGGGTTTCACCCGTCCCCGGGCTCCAAAGCGGCGCCACTTGCGGGTCGGCCCTTCATCAGCAACAAAATAGTGAATGTATAAATCATACCGGTTAAGACCTAAGTTATTCTCCGCATTAGCAATCGCTGAATTAATCAGTTTTGAAACGGGGAGAGCAGCTTTGTTGGGAGTGAAACTCAACACTTCCAAGGCCTCTACAACGTCTTTTCCTCGCACCAGGTCAATTACCAGGCGCGCTTTTTGTGCGGAAACAGGGATATGACGTGCTTTTGCTTTAATATTTTTTCCCATATCTAAATCTCCCCGGCTGCGGAGTCATCAGTTTCCGTTTTACGGGATGTTCGCTTTGCCGCTAAATGCCCACGGAATGTCCGGGTAGGAGCAAATTCACCCAGGCGGTGTCCAACCATATTCTCTGTGATATAAATCGGAACGTGCCGGCGGCCATCATGAACCGCGATCGTGTGCCCCACTAATTGGGGGAAAATCACACTGGCTCGGCTCCAGGTCCGGATTACTTTCTTCTCTCCACGCTCGTTCATTGCTTCAATTTTCTTTAATAACTTGGGGTCTATGAATGGACCCTTTTTCAGTGATCTTGACATACCTTCAACTCCTAATGCATTGCCTTGATTTGCTGCAATACAGGAACATTTTAGCGACGTTTCTTCTTTCCGACCCGTCGATCCCGGACAATATACTTACCGGTTCTCTTATTCCGGCGGGTTTTTGCACCCAGTGTTTTCTTACCCCAGGGGCTCTTGGGACTCGGCATGCCTATCGGAGAACGGCCTTCTCCACCTCCATGCGGATGGTCTCGGGGAGACATAGCAGATCCACGAACAGTGGGGCGGATGCCCATATGGCGTTTTCTGCCTGCTTTACCCAGATTAATAAGACCGTGATCAACATTGCCCACCTGGCCGATTGTTGCCATGCAGGTCTGCCGGATCAGGCGAATTTCTCCCGAAGGCAATCGGACCTGACCGTATTTTCCTTCTTTGGCAATTAATCTGGCAGATGTGCCCGCGGAGCGCACCAACTGCCCTCCTGCTCCTTCTTTCAACTCAATATTATGGATTCGGGTACCGGTTGGAATAACGCTT
>Ga0255364_10073_pt1 | contig 26973 bp, 20 predicted proteins | sample ANMaggSSYBR01G12_FD_182087 | JGI IMG/M metagenome (GOLD analysis project Ga0255364, IMG submission 182087) | Sediment cell enrichment communities from methane seep in Santa Monica Basin, California, United Staets - ANME aggregate JGI... | ecosystem: Environmental > Aquatic > Marine > Cold seeps >...
ACTTGAAGTTGCACAGGAAGATATGGGCCGAGTGATCGGGAAAAACGGGCGAGTAGCCAATGCGATCCGCGCTTTGCTGAATGTGCCGGCATCAGGAATAGGAAAAAGAGTAAATCTCGATATTGTAGAACCACAATGAATTTCGATAAAAACTCAAATTTCAACACAGGTTCGTCGCCCATGGATGAACCTGTGTTTGTTGTTATTGGCAAGTTTCGAAAACCGCATGGGATCCGGGGGGAGATTGTGATGACTGTCTTGACCGATTTTCCGGAATTGGTGAAACCGGGAGAGAAAGTATTTGTTGGAGAAGCATATCATCCTTACCTTATAAAGAATATTCGCTGGCATGGAGCTGATATGCTGATGTCCCTGGAAGAACTCCCCGACCGCACTGCTGTTGAGATCTTCAGAAATATTATGGTTCATATGAAAGCGGGCGATATTCCTGAATTGCCTGAGGGAGATTTTTATATCCATCAGTTAGTGGGGATGGAAGTAATTACAGACCAAGGACAGAACTTGGGCCGAATCAAGGAGATCATTATCACGGGAGCGAATGATGTCTACCTTGTAGAACCGGTTGAGGGAAAGGATATTTTAATACCAGCTATTGATCAGGTTGTTCTGGATATCAATCAAGATGAAGGAAAAGTCCTGATACATATCATTCCAGGGTTGTTGGATATATAATTAAGATAAGGGAGTAGATGACCGCGAGGGGGAATATTTGGGGGAGATGCTAATTGGAATTCTTTGGAAAAGGGTTTCATTACCGGATTTTCCGGATGACAATAATAAATTATTCTCCGGGTAATCTCACTTGACATAAGCGAAAAATTAATGGTATTCTTGGCCCGGCTTGGGCAAAAGAAGCCTGAACTGAATAAATACGGGGGGCAGGCATGAAAAGTAATACCAAATATTGGATCGGATTTAACCTAGTAAAAGGTATCGGTCCGGTGCGCCTGGAAAAACTTTTACAATATTTTGGGGACATCCAATCAGCCTGGGAAGCAAGATCATATCAACTTCAGGCTGCATGTTTAAACGAGACTCTGCTTCAGCGGATGATTGATATTCGGAACCGTGTTTCTTTGGATGTTATGGAGCAGGAGATATTCAGCCAGGGAATTAAAGTCCTTACCTGGGATGACCCGGAATATCCTGATAGACTGCGGCAGATTACACAATCTCCCTTTGTTCTCTATATTAAAGGAGAGATTGATACTGACGATATCTGGGCTGTAGCTATAATTGGCACAAGACGATACAGTGCTTATGGGCAGCAGGTTGCTGAAAATCTCTCCCACACATTGGCTCAAAATGGGATTACAATCATCAGCGGTTTAGCCCGGGGAATAGATGGGATTGCTCATAAAGCAGCTTTAGCAGCTGGAGGAAGGACTATTGCGGTTCTGGGAAGCGGATTGGACACCATTTATCCACCGGAACACCGTGATCTGGCAAACGAAATTACGAAACAGGGTGCGCTGATAGGCGATTACCCGCTGGGCACTCCTCCTGACGGTTCGAACTTTCCTCCCCGAAATAGAATTATTTCGGGATTATCAAAGTGTATTATTGTGATTGAAGCTGGAGAAAAAAGCGGAGCGTTGATCACTGCCACCTATGCCGCAGAACAGGGAAAAGAAGTTTTTTCCGTTCCAGGAAAGGTTACTGCACCAATGAGTAAAGGGACTAACCTGTTAATTAAACAGGGCGCGCATCCACTGCTGGATCCGCAAGATGTTCTGGACATGTTGAACATGACTCTGGTTGCGGAACAAAGAATAGTCAGGAAAGCTCTGCCAGGAGATTCCAAAGAAGCAGTTCTATATCAAACAGTAGGTGATGAACCGCTCCATGTTGATGAGATAAGTTCCCTGGTTGATTTGCCCATCGAAGAAGTAACCTCAACATTAGCTTTGATGGAATTAAAAGGAATGGTACGGAAAACTTTCGGGATGAAATATATGGCAATTCAGGAATTAAGTGCCAGGTATTATGGTAAATTGAATCAGGATAGGGAAGGAAAATAACATGTACGAAAATTTTTATGCCGTTATCATGGCTGGAGGAGGAGGGACCAGGCTCTGGCCTCTTTCGCGGAAAAGTCGTCCCAAGCAGATGTTAGCTATTGGCCAGGAAAGATCCTTATTCCAGGTTGCAGTGGATCGGCTGCAGGGAGTTTTTACTCCAGACCGCATCTATGTTGTCACTGTGGAGGAACAGGCCGAAGGATTAAAAGAGCAATGTCCCGAAATCCCAGCCGAAAACTTTTTGTTGGAAACGATGCCCAGGGGAACGGCATCTGTAGTGGGATATGCAGCAACAGTTTTAAGCAAAAGAGATCCTGATGCAGTCATGGCAGTCTTGACAGCTGACCATATTATTGGTAATTTTAAGCTTTTCCAACAGATATTAACCTCTGCCTATCAGGTTGCTGGAGAGGATTACCTGGTCACTCTGGGAGTGACACCCACTTATCCTGCAACTGGATATGGATATACCAGGCGGGGTGATCTGGTTGGTAAGTATCAGGAAATGGATGTTTTCAAAGTCCAGGAATTTACTGAAAAACCTGCTCTCCCGGAAGCAGAACGAATGTTCACCAGTGGGGAATATGCCTGGAACTCGGGAATGTTCTTCTGGCGAACAGGAATCATTCTGAATGAGATTTCGATCCAAATGAAAGATCTTTCCTCCCGGCTTAAAGAGATTGGGGCTGCCTGGGGAACACCGGAGCAAGAAAATGTGATTCGGAGAGTATGGCCTGAAATCAAACCGGAAACAATTGATTTTGGTATTATGGAAAATGCGAGTAAAGTTGCTGTTATACCTGCTGCTAGTCTAGAATGGAACGACGTCGGCAGTTGGGAAGCGTTATTTGATGTATTGCCTACTGACGAAGATGGAAATATATCAAGAGGAGGGGAGCATATCTCCCGGGATACATCCGGTACACTAATATTTACATCGGATAATTCCCGAACGGTGGTCACAATCGGCGCGCAGAATTTAATTATTGTGGATACTGGTGATATACTGCTGGTTTGTGATCGCGATCGGGCTCAGGAAGTCCGGCAGATTGTTAGACAGCTTGATAATGAGGGACGTTCGGAGTTAATTTAATAGTTATTAAATACTTATTAGATCATTAGAGATCTTATTAGGTTTTTACAGAATTTGGAGGTCGGATTTGAAGGCTTATTGTGTGAAGTGCAAAGAAAAACAAGAGATGGAATCTACAAATGCGGTGTTTACCGCTACCGGTACACCTGGTACGCGGGGAACTTGTTCCGTATGTGGAACCAATATGTTCCTGATGGGTAAAACTGAAGCACATGAAGGGATGGTTCCACCCGAGAATACCAAACGAAAAACCAAGAAAGAAAAACCACGCAGCGGAAAATTAGTTATTGTAGAGTCTCCTGCGAAAGCCCGAACAATTAATCGGTACCTGGGCAAGGATTATAAGGTTGTTGCATCGGTTGGACATGTAAGGGATTTGCTTAAGTCAAGATTATCAGTTGATATAGAAAATAATTTTGAACCCAGTTACCGGGTTCCAAATGATAAACGCTCGGTAGTTAAAGAAATCAAACAGCTTGGCCAGAAAGCGGATGAGATTTATCTGGCGACAGACCTTGATCGGGAAGGTGAGGCAATAGCCTGGCATTTGATGGAGGCAGCCGAATTGGACCCGGAGCGGACCAAGCGGGTTGTTTTTCATGAAATCACAAGGGAAGCCATCGAGGAGTCATTTGCCAATCCTGCAGCCTTGAATATGAATTTAGTCAACGCCCAGCAGGGGAGAAGAATAGTTGATCGATTGGTAGGATTTCAGATCAGTCCAATCCTGTGGGAGAAAGTAAGAGGCGGATTAACGGCTGGCAGGGTGCAATCGGTCTCCCTTCGTTTGATCGTGGACCGGGAACGGGAAATTGAAGCTTTTATACCGGATGAATATTGGTCCATTGGTGCAGAACTTATTCCCGAGGGTTCAGGGCAAGAAAACAATTCCTATCTTGCCAACCTCACCCATCTGGACGGCAAAAAACTACAAATCGATTCCAAAGAATCTCTGGAACCGATCCTTAAAGATATGGAAACTGCCCGGTATGAAGTTCGGAAAATCCGTCGAGGAACCCGGGTACGTAAACCCTACCCGCCATTTATTACCAGCACTATGCAGCAAGATGCGTCCCGGCAGCTAAACTTTTCAGCAAAAAAGACTATGGCAGTTGCCCAACAGCTGTACCAGGGTATTGACGTCGGTAATGGTGGAGAAACTGGTCTGATCACCTATATGAGAACTGATTCAACGAATATCTCTGACGGAGCCCAAGAGGCTGCCCGAAAATTTGTTCAGGATAAATACGGGGAAGCGTATGTTCCATCGGAGATACCTCACTATACAACCAAGGCAAAACGAGCCCAGGAGGCTCATGAAGCCGTTCGTCCGACATCGGTTTCCCGAACCCCCAAAGCACTTAAGGGATTCCTTAAAAAAGATCAATATAGATTATATAAATTAATATGGCAGCGTTTTGTTGCTTCCCAGATGGCAGCTGCGGTATACGACACATTAAGTGTTATTGTTGGTGCAGATGGATCAGAGCATGCTTATGTCCTCCGGGCATCTGGATCAAAGATTAAATTCCCCGGCTTTTTGCAGGTTTATGATCGAAACAATGGTAAAACCTCAAAAGCAGAGAAAGATTTGGAACGGATTCCAGATAATTTATTAGAAAGTCAAATCCAGGAGTTGATAAAATTATTCCCCGAGCAGCATTTTACACAACCACCACCCCGCTTTTCAGAAGCTTCGCTGGTCAGCACCCTGGAGGAAAACGGGATTGGACGCCCATCTACCTATGCGCCAATTATGGGGAAGTTAATTCAAAGGGGATACATAGTGAAGGATGGCCGGCGGTTGAATCCGACAGAAACCGGATTCATTGTTAATGATCTGGTTTCCGAATACTTTTCTTCAATCGTGGATGTTGGTTTTACAGCTCAAATGGAAATAGAGCTGGACCAGGTAGCATCCGGTAAAGATCAGTGGCAGGATACAGTTAGGGAATTCTACGGACCATTTTCCGATCAACTGGATTTTGCCAAGCGAGAAATGCCTAAAATTGAACCGGTTTATATCTCTGTAGGAAAATCATGTCCAGAATGTGGACATGATCTAGTTCAACGCTGGGGACGGTATGGTCTCTATATTGGATGCAGTGACAAACCTAACTGCAGCCACACCGAAAAGTGGGTAGAAAAAATCGGAGTCACTTGCCCAAATGATGGAGGCGAGCTGATAGAACGACGCACAAGAAAAGGCAGGACCTTTTATGGCTGTGATAATTATCCGGAGTGTGATTTCGCTTCCTGGAAAAAACCATTACCTGAGCCTTGCCCTTCTTGTGGTGGGTTACTGGTAGCCGCGAATAAAAATCACGCCCAATGCACAGTTTGTAACCTGGAGTTTAAGCTTGATGAGATTCAGAAAGTAAGCGGATAAAAGGGTAATAGTTTACTTTATCAAGGCGGTGGGAGAAACTTTCTCGCCGCTTTTTTCCTTAATGGACTCTAAAACCCGATTAATGTCCCAATAATTGTTATAAATTCCCAAATTAAATAGAGAATAAATAGGTTTTGTATTGGCATAAACCTTGCATCTATATGGATTGAGGTACCAGAATGACCGAGAGCATTGCAGGAAAACCGTCTCTCGTCTACAATATCAATATCTGGCCTCCAATTGCTTCAACTTTCATTATCATATGGAGATTGATTATGGATAAAATCCAGGAAAATTTTAAGAAAGGTTTTAACAGCCCTCCCATTATGGCTGTGATTGGAATCGTAGTAGGGATCATCTTGGGCCTGCTATATGGATGGGTGATTTCTCCTGTCGAATTTGTGGATGGATCGATCATGCAGTTAAGAGAAGATCTTCAGTCAGATTATCTTCGAATGGCGATTGACTCCTATGCCATAAACCAGGATGCAGCCCTGGCAGAAGAACGTTATGATCGCCTTGGTGAAGAGGCTTCGGCATATTTATCTGAGGTTGAGTTTAATCCCTCAGGCCAATTGATCAGCGATATTGATTCCTTCCGGGATGTTGTAGAGCTTACATACCTGACGGATCCATTGGAAGAGGTGGTTCCGGAGGAAACTTCTGGAAACAATCTACTCAAATGGGCGCTGCTGATCACAATTATTCTGGCTGCCGCACTGGTAGTCCGGTACTTCCTTGGAAGACGCGCTGCGGGGGATGCCGCTCCAAAAACTGCGGTAAGTATGGCGCAGGAAATCACTTCGAAAATCGATACCACAAATTTTGAAGATCGGGAAGAATCCCCTCCTATGCATCAGTTTGTGACTACTTATGTCCTGGGAGACAATCTTTTTGATGACTCCTTCAGTATAGAATCGGCTGCTGGTGAATTCCTGGGTGAATGTGGTGTTGGAATTTCAGAAGCGATAGGTGTGGGAGAGCCGAAACGGGTGACAGCTTTTGAAGTCTGGCTGTTTGACCAGAATGATATTAAGACAGTTACAAAAGTCTTGATGAGCGGTCATGCTTTTTATGATGAAGTAATTCGTTCAGAACTGGAAAAGAAAGGTGAACCGGTATTGGCAGATCCTGGAGTAGAGTTTGTGCTGGCTACCAACAATCTTCGAATTATCGGACGGGTGATGGATATGGGTTATGGAGAAGGTCCTTTACCGGAGGAAAGCTTCTTTGACCGTCTTTCCATAGAGCTATCTGTTTGGCCCAATGAAGGCGCGATTGAGCCGGAACCATTTGATTTTGATGAGTTTTAGACTGGTGTGAGATACAAAAAGCTCCCCAGGCTTTCACAGCTGCGGGAGCTTTTTTTTGTTTAATTATGAGGGGAGCTTATTGCTCAGTCAATCGAGATGATTTTGAGTTCAAAATCCCCCCCCGGGGTTTCTATTTTTACAGTATCCCCAACTTGCTTCTTTAATAACGCATTTCCGATTGGAGAAACATGAGATATCTTATTCTGAGCTGGGTCTGCTTCCTTACTTCCAACCAGGTAGTAGGTCTCAGCGGGGAGTCCATCTTCCTTCACGGTGACTTTGCATCCTACACTGACGCCATCCTGCCCGTTTGAGTTTTCTTTTACGATGATGGCATGGTGAAGAGTGTGATTAATCTCTAGAATTTTCCCTTCTAAAAACCCCTGGTCCTCCTTGGCTTTGTGATAGTCGGCATTTTCAGATAAATCACCCATTTCAATCGCTGATTTTAATCTGGCCGCAATCTCAAGGCGCCGGGGACCTTCCAGTTCTTTAAGCTCTGTTTGAAGCTGGTCCTTGCCTTCTTTGGTTAAATATATTTTTCCTTCGTCCTGCATAGTGTTCCAGTCCTTTAATAACGCCTTATGGTATATAAGTCGGATCAAATAACTTTCGATGCTCATCAATCGCAAATCTGTCCGTCATGCCTGCAATATAATCACATATGGATCTCTCCAGCCCTTTCTTTTCGATCCTGTCCTGAATGTGATTTGGAAGCATCAGCGGATTCTTCTGGTAGGCGGTGAAGAGATCGCTGATGATCCTTACCGCTTTTTCCTGCATTCGAACGACCCGATGATTCTGGTAAAGATTCTTAAAAAGAAAATCCTTCAACTCGCGGTTATTTTGAGCCATTCCGTCGCCAAAGTGGATTACATTGTGCGGTAATTTCTGTATATCTTCTACTGAAGTAACTCCACTTTCCTGGATTTTTTTATCGGTGCTCCTGATTAAATCCTCTACCTCAATACCAATCATTCGCCGGATGATCCTGTTTCGGTCAAGTTCTTTGAGTTCTCCCCCTTTCCAGCCAACACTTTTCACCAGGACTTTCCAAATTGCCAGGTCTTTTAACATTGGAACTGTAATTAGTCCAGCTCGGAGTCCATCATCAAGATCGTGAGCTGAGTAGGCGAGTTCATCTGCCGCATTGGCTATCTGTGCTTCCAGGTGGCCCCGCAGGTGAGGATCGTAATCTTCAGCATCCGAGATATCGTACTCGGTTTCATGTTTAACGATACCTTCCCGTGTTTCCCAGGTTAAGTTTAATCCTGGAAAATCTTGAAAACGGTTTTCAAGCTTGGTGACAATTCGAAGCGACTGTTTGTTGTGGTCAAATCCACCATGTTCTTTCATTAATCTATTTAATATTCTCTCCCCTGAGTGGCCAAAGGGGGAGTGCCCCAAGTCATGGGCTAGGCAGATTGCCTCTTCGAGATCTTCGTTAGCACCCAAAGCACGGGCAACAGTGCGCCCGATTTGAGCAACTTCGAGGGTATGGGTCAATCGAGTGCGGTAATAATCACCTTCGCTGTTGATGAACACCTGGGTTTTATATTCCAGCCGGCGGAATGCGGTTGTGTGCAGGATTCGATCCCTATCCCGTTGGAAAGCCGTCCTGTATATGGGCGTGGAATCAGGGTATTCACGACCTTTGGAATCCATACTCTTGATTCCGTATGACGCTAAACACAAGCCTTCCTTTTTTTCCCTTTGTTCTCTTTTAATTACCATGGCTTCCTCGCTTCCCCAGTCTAATTCAGCAAATCCAGTTTAATGCAGGGATGGGGGGCTGTCAACCCGCCCTTACTTGCCAGAAGACCCTATCTGATCTGTTAGATTGATTATTTCACCCAGGTAGTTTTCCAGGGCTTGGTGAGCAAGTTGATTCTTTTCATTTTCTGAGCGTATAAATCGGGTGTAAGGGGCAATGGTATCTTTAATTTCCTGCAGGCCCCGCTCAATTTCATGATTAAAGTGAGTTGACAAGGATTTTGTAAGTTGATCACGCATCATTTTCACTTTAGCACGCATTTCTTTTTTTGCATTTCTCCGTCGAGTGGGGATGATAAACAAACCAAGGGCTGCCATGGCTCCAGCCAGCAAGATTCCAGTGACATCAGTTGCCATTGTTGTTGCCAGCACTGTTACCAGAGTTCCCAAGCCAAGAGCTCCCGCACTGATTGCAGCAGTCGCTGCAACTGCATTTTGAGATCTACGGGCGATTAGATTGGCTTCCCGGGTTTTATCGTAGCTTTTTAATACACGGGTAGCTTCTTTTTGAATGCTGTTAATCAGTCGTTCCCGGTCATAGATAAAAGTTCCGATATCACCAACCATTCTGCCTTTATGTTTCTGCCGCCCTTCTGAAATGTGGTTAGTTATGGCTTGCCACTGCCGCAAATTGGCATCAACAAGCCAATCGATGATCGCAGTCACTTTTTGTTCAATTTGAGATGGCACCTCAGCAACAACCATATCCTCGTAATCCTTCTGGATCTTTTCTTTTTTCATCAGATCCAGAATCCTTGCCAGACGGATGTATTCAGTAAAGAAATCCTCACCGCGCTGTTCCATTTCTAAAAGAATTTTGATGATATCTGACATCCGGAGTTGAAAACTTTCCAGCATATCTTTTTGGAATACAATCAGTTGATCTTCCACATCCTTGATCAAAACCAGGTCATCCTGGAGTAATTTTAAGCGATGCTCAAAGAACTCTTTATATTGGCTGGAAAGATGTTTTCCGACACCAAGCGGATTGAGTAATTTCAGCTCTAACCGGCTTTCCTGGTCCAGGGTTGTCATGATATAGGATTCGAGTGCTTCAAACCTGCTTTCCTGCCATAATTCAGGTTTCCCCTGTTTTGCCAAGAGCGCCTGTTGGGCGCTAATCGGAAATATTTCCGGAATGGTTTTAAGGGTTATTTTTGCGTTTTCCCCTACAAAATTCTGAATTTCTTCCAGCGCTTCGGGAGATTGCAGGATGTCTATTTTGTTGATTACCAGGACAACCTTTTTCCCCCAGGACCGGATATTTTCCAGGAAGATTCTTTCACTCTCGGTAAAAGGACGGTCAGCAGAGGTGACAAAAAGAATCAAATCCGATCGAGGGACAAATAAGGAAGTTATTTCCTCATGTTCCCGGATGATGGCATTTGTTCCAGGTGTGTCTACAATGCTGATTTCTTTTAGAAAATCTGCTTTGTAGGATAAACTCTCCACGTTTTCTGAAAGGCTGGATTTCTTTTTTTCCTCTCCAAAACGAAGGATATTCACTTTTGTTGTTGTAGGTGTCACGCCCTCGGCAAGAATCCTTTCTCCAAGAAGGGCATTGATAAAGGCGCTCTTTCCCGCATTAAACTCACCAACCACAACCAGTAAAAAGAAATCATCCAGCTGGCGGATCGATTCTGTTAAAGCAGCCAGATCTTCAGCTTTAACGTCATATTCAGTTAAAGAAAGCTGAAGTCGGTTTAAGAGATCCCGCTCTTGGGTGAGCAGTTGTTTTTGGGTTTTTGATAATATTTCCATACATCCTCATTGGTTTTTAAGGTGAACCCCATTATAACCGATAGGTTTTTATGTGTTATCAGTAGGAGGTAGCGAGAGGATTTTGTCCCGGATATCAGCTGTGCAGGACAGTTCCTTTGAGATCTCCACCCAGGCTGTTTTGAATGTTGCCCGGTTCCTCGCCTGAAAAAATAACTACTTCTAACGAAGGAAGTTTCTGAATGAGCTGGAGCATTTGCTCCACTTTCGTTTCCATACCTCCGGTAACATCTGGCGCTTGAGACTGCTGGATTTTCTCCAGTAGGGGAGGGAGATCAGCCGGGGTGATTTCCGGTAGGAGCGAGGTACATTCCGGGAAATCCTTCCAAACTCCCGGATCTAGGCCGGCCAGCAAAATCCGATCCGGATTTAATTGAAGCGCTAAGTATGTAAAAAGATCTTCGGTCGATAAGATAGTACCCCCGCGGGTAGTATCAAAGACCACATCGCCAAAAACCATTGGGATTAGACCTGCCCTAAGAGCAGATTGCAGGGGGTTCAGATTCCAGGTAATAATATTTCGATCCTGACTGATTACTGAAGACGAAGGGGGAAATGCAAGCACAGGTAAACCGGCCTCTATCAGGGACTCGAGAACAATTCTATTTAATAATGATGCATCATGCCAGACTTCAGCAAATCCTAACCATCCTTCTAATGAATCAACACCGTCGATGGTTCCGTGTTTTTTCCCGGAAGTATGGCCAAAAGAGCCGGAACCATGTCCCAGAACAATTTGCAGCTCTGGGTTGGCTTGAAGAGCATAAGTGATCTCCCGGACGATGCGCTTGATTACTTCCCAGCGAGCTGATCGGGGCATGTGTTTATCGGTGATAAGAGATCCACCGAGTTTTAGGAATACCAACTGGTCTCCGGATTGATTCATTCCGATATTCTCCATATAAGTATTGTAGTCAGGGGTTATTGCAGGGTCAAGTGAAGGATACAGGGCGGATCTTTAAGCTGAAGAATGTGGAACTCTCCCAGGCTTATTGTTTAAGCCCAGAAAGCTGGCCAAATCAATTTCACAATAGTGTCAATGATAACGGCCAGGAAAAACCAACCGCCGAATTTTCGAGTGTGATGGAAGGCTGCGGCAACATAATAATTTGGCCATACATCCGGGAAGTCTTCCGGTTTTTCATCGGGTTTCGGATTAGATAGTATGGGCCAGATTTGCTTAAATACAGGCACTGTCAGCAAAACCAGAAGCATCACCGGGGTGAAGAAACCGGTATAAATTAAATAAAAGACCATCAGATATTGGGCAATCAGCAGCACTGTCATAGTCCAGCGAGATACGGTTTCACCCAGGACTACCGGTAAAGTGTAGATTTTCAGGTCCTTGTCCGCTTTCAATTTATCAATGTGTTTTCCAAATAACATTGAAGTTACACCAAAAGCGTGAGGTAAACTGGCAACGACAATATTCCAATCCCAGGGTAAACCGGTGATGACATAATATCCACCCGCAACCATAAGAGGACCCCAAACTACCAGGACTGCGAATTCTCCGAGGGCAATATATTTTAACGGATAGGTATAAAAGAGCACAAAAAAGGCTCCCAAGCCCATTAACAACCAGGTGGATTCTCCCCGCATAATTCCCAGGGCAATACCACAGGAAGCAGCCACTGCTCCTGTAATGCCGGCATATGTGAGCAGTTCTTTTTTAGTCATCAATCCATGCAGCAGGGGTTGGGGGCCGTATTGCGCCCGGTAATAATTATCAACATCCACGCCGCGAACAAAATCGGTATAGTCGTTCAAGAAATTGTTTGTTCCATGAGCGAGGTATAACCCGATAACAACCAATATCCAGCGCAAAAGATTAAACTCTCCGACGCGGTAGGCAAAAATACCAGCGAAAGTCGCAGAAAAGAAAGTTGTGATAAGAACTGCTGCCCGGGTGGCAATTAACCAGCGAGAAACCAGATCTAATTCATCCCATTCTTCTTTGGTGATGCGAGGGATGATTTGGAGGGCTTTTCGCCACATTGATATATTCATCTCTTGCTTTTCTCCTTCTTAAAAATATTCCAACCTATCATACCACAAGGGATTCCGGACCAAAAGAAGGCGATTTATGGTTGATGCAGGGTAAAAAAGATCTAGATTTAGATCAGGATTAGAGTAAATTTTGGATCGATTTAATGAAAATCTAGCTGGCTGCAATCGGTGAGATGATGGTATTAACTGCACCGGCAGAGTTTAGTGCCTCAATGACTTGATCAATTCCTTCATCAACCAACGCGATGATATTTCCCCCCAGTCCACCACCAGACATTTTAGCTCCTAGCGCACCGGCTTCTCTGGCAGCAATAACGAGGCGGTCCAATTCCGGCGAGGATACTTCCAGTTCCTGCAGCAGCGAATGGTTTTCATCCATCAGTGGGCCAAGCTCAATTGGAGAACCGATATTGATCAATTCCTTTGCTTCCTTTGAAATTTTTCCGATTGCCTTAAATACAGAATCACATCTCTCTGAATCATTGATCCAATATTGACGAACTTGTTGAACAGCCTCCCGGGTCTGGCCGGGTCTCCCGCTGTCTGCAATCAGGATTAAGAATGGTTTTTTAATTGAGAGAAATTGAAACGGCGCACCTTTCAGGTAATAGATTGGTTCGTGATAGGCGATGACAGTATTGTCAATTCCCGAGGGAGTGCCATGATGGATCTTTTCGACTTGAAAAGCAAGCTGAGAAACCTGTTCATTGCTTAATCTTTGACCAAGAAAAGCAGAGAGTGCCCGGATGATGGCTGCTGAGACTGCTGCACCTGAACCCAACCCAGATGCTGGGGGAATTGTGGATGATATCTGAATCTTGCAGGATGGGATTTCGTCCGGACCTTTTTCACCCAACACTGCATATACCGCTGCCCGAAGGGGATGATCCGGATCCAATTCCAACACAGGGGCAGAGAGGGAAATATCTGGCGCTTCAATGTAAATTTCACCAGGGTTTCCCTTGATGAGGGCATTCACATTGGCCCGGGCTTGGACTGTGGTGATCGGAAAGGCTAAGGCAGGTTCGCCATAGACAACCGCGTGTTCACCAAAGAGGATGAATTTTCCGGGAGCTGTCGCTGTAAAAGCTGGCATGGATTAGTAGATATAAAATATCAACAAAATGCTAAATGACCAGAGAAGAATTGAACCTTGAAGGGGACGGTCGGAGAGTGCAATATCTTCTGGTGCCCCACCTTCTCCAATTTGGAGCAAATACAAATACCGGAAGATTCCATACAGGACAAATGGAATAGTCAGCATCATGGAATGATTTTCAGGAAGGTTCGGGGCAGAAAATGTATACAGACTGTAGGCTACGATGGTTGTCCCGGAGACGATATTGATCAGCTGGTCAAGTAGCCCGATTGAATACCCTTCCAGCACGGGTCTTGTCCCGTTGGAATTATCGATCTGAAGCACCAGTTCAGCTCGCCGTTTCCCCAATCCAATAAATAGTGCAAATAAGGATGTTACAACGTACAACCAGGGAGAAAAACGTTTCACTTCAATTAAAGTAACGCCTGCTGTTACTCGCAGGACATAAAAAGATGCCAGAACGAGAACATCAATCAGGGGTATGTGTTTCAGCCAGGAGGAATAAAATAAATTTAGGATTAAGTAAAGAGCACTAATTCCAAAAAACGCGGGTGACAACCAATATGCCAAAGGGAGAGATACCAGAATTAATCCTATTCCGACAACCCAAGCCACCGGTAATGGCAGTTTGCCAGATGCGATCGGCCGTAATTTCTTTTTTGGATGGTTTCGATCTGCTTCAAGATCAGCAATATCGTTAATGATATAGATAGCGCTGGCCAGGAAACTAAATATAATGGCTCCTGCCAGGGTATGAAGAAGTGCACTCTGATTCAGAAGTTTCCGATCAAAGATCAAGGCTGTAAATATAAAAACGCTTTTGGCCCACTGTTTGGGACGCATTGATTTTAGCAAAGCTTTTATCATAAAGAAATAATAGCATGATTCAGAAGGGGGTGGTAGGGATAGATCGTACTCTGCCCTCAACTCCATTGACATGTTAAAATAGAAAGTATGGCAAAGAAAACGCGAGTTGATCAGGCTCTTGTTGAAAAGGGACTGGTCGGAACTCTTGAGGAAGCCAAACGATTGATAATGGCTGGAAAAGTTCGTCACCTGGGCCAGGTGGTGATGAAAGCCTCCCAAAAAATTACTGACCAGGATGAAATAACCCTAATTCCAGATCCCAAATATGTTTCTCGGGGTGGGAAGAAGCTGGCGGCAGCCATGGAAGGGTTTCAACTATCTGTCAAAGGTAAAATTTGTGCCGATGTTGGCGCATCAACCGGCGGTTTTACTGATTGCTTGCTGGAAAATGGCGCTTCAAAGGTGTATGCGATTGATGTGGGCTACGGCATCCTGGACTGGCGGCTTCGAAATGATCCCCGGGTGAAGGTCCTGGAACGGACCAATGCCAGAAATCTGTCCACGCTACCTGAAACTGTGGAGATGATCACTGTGGATGTATCCTTTATCTCACTTAAGAAAATCCTCCCTGTGATCAAGGGCTGGTTTCCTGCCGGGGGTGGAGAAGTTGTGGTTTTAATAAAACCCCAGTTTGAGGCGACCAAAAAGGAAGCTGCCAAAGGAGCAGGAGTGATTATTGACGTTCAAATTCACCAACGGGTACTGGCCGAGGTGTTGGTTTCAGCCCGTGACCAAGGCCTCCAGGCCAAGGGGCTGATTCGTTCTCCCCTGATGGGTCCGAAAGGTAATACAGAATTTTTAGCCTGGTTGGGTTTCCCCGGGAATCAAGGAAAAACGGAATCGATTGATAAACTGATCTCAATCCTGTTCTAATATTCATCGAAGACAGAGCTGGAAAAATTTCTGTTCAGATCTGATTTTTTTACGGTAATTACCAAAGGTAGATATGATTCCCAGAGACCGCATGTTTTATAAATTCTCATTATACGGATTTCTTAAAAACCTGCGGTTTTTTGATCCTTTTATCCTGCTCATATTTCGATCCTACGGGCTTTCTTTTTTACAGATAGGGCTTTTATACTCTATCCGGGATGTTGCCGCCAATATTCTTGAAATACCAACCGGCGTAATTGCTGACTCGTTTGGCAGAAGACGGGCCATGGTATCGGCTTTCATCGCCTATATTGGTTCATTTGTGATATTTTATTTTCTGAAAGATTTTTTATTCCTCGCTCTGGCGATGGTGTTGTTCGCCTTCGGGGATGCTTTTAGAACTGGAACTCATAAAGCATTAATCCTGGAATATCTTAAAATTCAAGGTATCAGCAATCTGAAAGTTGCCTATTATGGCTTAACCCGGAGCGCTTCACAATTTGGTTCGGCAATTAATGCCCTGATAGCCGCTGGTCTGGTGTTTTACACCGGCAGCTACCGGGTGATGTTTCTGGCATCTACTATCCCTTATCTTCTGGATTTGATCAATGTATATACCTATCCAAAAAGCCTGGATGGAAATATTAAGCGAGTGCAGAAAGGTGAAATCTGGAGTCGAGTAAAAGCAACTTTCCAGGAGTTTACCAAGATCTTCTCAAATGGATCAGTCATAAGACCTTTATTAAACAGCTCCAGTTTTGCGGGTGTATTTAAATCTACAAAAGATTATTTGCAGCCAGTGCTGGCAGTGCTGGCTCTTTCACTTTCTATTTTTACTGCATTGGAAGATACACGGAGGGAAGCCGTTATCATTGGTTTGGTTTATTTCGGGATCTACTTTCTTACCAGTCTAGCCTCAAGGCGGGCTTATCTTTTTAGCGAACGCTTCAAGAGTTTATCCCGGGCTGTCAACTTTACTTATCTGCTCGGTGCAGGGCTGCTGATTTTCATAGGAGTGACAGCCAATTTACAAATCATGCTGTTGACTGTTTTCGGTTTTCTAGGCTTATATGTGCTTAACAACATCCGCCGGCCGATTAATGTCGGGATAATTAGCGATCAAATCTCTTCAAAAGTAATGGCGTCGGGGCTTTCAATAGAAGCTCAATTTACTACAATTTTCTCAGCCCTGGTTGCTCCCCTGCTGGGATTATTAGTAGATACCCTGGGGTTGGGTATTGGAATTGCCCTGGTAGGGCTAGGAATGATAGTCTTGTTTTCATTTGCCCGCGTAAAGCAAAGTTGAATTGTTCACCCATGATAACCTCGGGTTTTTTCCAATGTACAACTTCTTCGGGTATACTATGACCTGTTTATGGATATAAAAAGAATTCGAAATTTTTCCATTATCGCGCATATAGACCACGGTAAATCTACTCTAGCTGACAGGCTGCTGCAGATTACTGACACAGTATCAGCGCGAGATATGTCAGACCAGGTTCTGGATGATATGGACCTGGAGAGGGAGAAGGGAGTTACGATTAAAGCTTCTGCTGTCCAGATGAAATATACAGCCCGGGACGGTCAGGAATATGAATTGAATTTGATTGATACACCCGGGCATGTGGATTTTGGATATGAGGTCTCACGGGCACTGGAAGCCTGCGAGGGAGCTCTGCTGATTGTAGACGCTGCGCAAGGAATCGAAGCCCAGACACTAGCCAATATGTTTGCTGCTCTGGAAGCAGATCTTGAAATCATTCCCATCATCAATAAAATAGATTTGCCGGCTGCCAGGCCGGACGAGATCGCTCAAAATATCAGTGACTTATTGGGAACGCCTCCTGATTCCATTCTTCGGATTTCCGCCAAAGAAGGAGAAAACATCCACCCCGTGCTGGAAAAAATCATTGAAGATGTTCCACCCCCTGAAGAACATCTGGGAAATCCCCTAAGGGCGTTGATCTTTGATTCCCATTACAATTCATATAAAGGAGTAGTGGCCTATATCCGGATCTTTGATGGGGCCATTACTATGAAGGATAAACTGCACCTCATGGCTGCCAGTAAGGATGTGGAACCCTTTGAATTGGGGATTTTCTCGCCGGCTATGACACCGGTGGAGATCCTTCATCCAGGTGAAGTTGGATATATTGCAACTGGATTAAAATCAGTCCATGAGTGTCGAGTAGGCGATACCATTACCTATGCGGATAATCCAGCTTCGCAGCCCCTTCCAGGATATAAACAAGCAAAACCTATGGTTTTTGCCGGTTTTTTCCCGGTAGATAACGAAGAGTACGGCAATTTGCGGGATGCCCTTGAAAAACTGCAGTTGAATGATGCTGCCCTGGTTTTTGAGCCAGAATCCTCCCAGGCTCTAAATTTGGGATTTCGGTGTGGTTTTCTGGGGATGTTTCATATGGAAATTATCCAGGAAAGATTAGAACGGGAATATAATCTGGATATCATCGCAACTGCACCATCTGTGAAATACCGTGCTCTTTTGAGGGATGGGCAAATGATTGAGATAGATTCTCCAGCGGATTTACCTGACCGCAGCCTTTTGGAGGAAATCCAGGAACCATGGATGAATTTGCAGGTATTTTTACCCCTGGAATATTATGGGCCGGTTATGGAACTCGTAACAGTTCGGAGGGGAACTTATCTCAGTCAGAATTACCCGTCCCCTTCCCGGGTGCAGCTAAATTTTCAAATACCGCTTTCTGAATTAATTGTGGATTTTTTTGATTATTTAAAATCAGTAACGAGGGGATATGCATCCATGGATTATTCCTTTGCCGACTACCGGAAAGAGAATCTGGTGAAGTTGGATATCCTGGTAAATGGAGAGCCGGTGGATGGGATGGCATCCATAGTTCATCGAGATAAAGCCTACCGGAAAGGGAAAATTCTTGTCACAAGATTAAAGGACATTATTCCTCCCCAGCATTTTGCAGTTCCAATACAAGCATCGGCAGGTGGAAAGATAATATCCAGAACAGACGTTAAAGCACTCCGGAAAGATGTCACGGCAAAACTGTATGGTGGAGATGTCACCAGGAAGAGGAAATTGCTGGAGAATCAAAAAGCAGGACGGAAAAGGCTAAAAAGAGTTGGCAATGTTGACCTCCCGCAGGAAGCGTTTATGGCTGTATTGAGGCTCGAGGATGACTAAAGTTAAGCTAGATAAGTCTCATCTCCGGCTGGCAGTTGGGATTCTGGTCAGCCTAATTGCAATTGTTGTTCTGGTCTGGAATGTTGACGGTCAGCAAGTTCTTATTGCATTGAAACAGGTGAAATTAGTTTGGATTCTACCAGTGCTGATTTTGCTTTTTGTGTCCCTGATAACCCGGGCTGCAGCCTGGAGATTAATCCTTCAGAAAAAAGTATCTCTGAAGAAATCCTTTTGGATCGTAAATGCGGGATATTTTATTAACACAATTTTCCCCTTCCGGATTGGAGAAGTAACCAGAGCGTTCCTGTTAATTCCCTCTGGATTCAGTTTCTGGCAGGCTTTTCCAACAATTCTACTGGAAAGAATGTTTGATGTTGTTTTTGCTGTAAGCCTATTTCTGATAGGGTTGATGTTTGTATTTAATTTTCCCCAGGGAATTGTATACGCCGCTATTTTAGGAGGGGTGGTCGTATTGGGCTTCGGATTTTTGTATTTCATGGTAAAGAATCAAAATAGGGTGATGGATTGGTTGGACGGAATAAAATTACCCTGGACAGGTTTTCAAGACTGGTTGATAAAACAGCTGCGATCGATCCTTTCCGGGCTGATAGTGCTTTCCGACCCGGGTCAGCTGCTGAGGGTTTTTTCTCTCATGGTATTAAGCTGGGGGATAGCCCTTTTGTATCAATATTTCATTTTATTAGCATTTATCCCCGACGCACAATTGATCTGGGCAGTCTTTACCCTGGGGGCGCTTGGAGTCGGGATATCAGTTCCTTCATCTCCTGGTAATATCGGTTTATACGAGGCGAGTATTACCCTGGCACTGACAGCTTTTGGTGTAGACCGCTCGCTGGCATTCACCTACGCACTGGTGAGCCATATTTTAAGCCTGAGTATGACTACTCTGTTTGGGTCATTTGCATTGGTTCGGGAGGGGTATGCTCTGCGAGATATCTGGCAGTTCAGTCAAGAACAGAAAAAGGAAGAAATCTGATGAGCAAGTGTACTTTAATAACTGGTGGAGCAGGTTTCATTGGAACAAACTATGCTGCCCGTTTGTTAACCCGGGGCGACCAGTTGATCATTTTTGACAATTTGTCCCGGACAGGGACCCCTGGAAATATTGAATGGCTCAGAAATACCTATGGTGAGGATTCATTCCAGCTCATTGTTGGTGATGTTCGTGATGCGGATGAGATCAAATCAGCTGTGGAAATGGCCGACCTGGTTCTGCATCTGGCCGGTCAAGTTGCTGTAACAACCTCAGTGATTGACCCCAGAAATGATTTTGAGGTGAATGCCCTTGGTACTCTGAATGTGTTAGAGGCAGCCCGTCAATCTTCAAATCGTCCCCCAGTCCTGTACTCTTCGACTAATAAGGTGTACGGTGATCTCGAGGATGTTCGGGTCGAGGAAGGAGAAAATAGTTATTATTTTCCAGATCACCCGGAGGGCATCCCGGAAAGCCAAATCTTGGATTTTCATTCCCCCTATGGTTGTTCAAAAGGGGCTGGAGATCAATATACACGGGATTATCACAGGATATTTGATCTGCCAACTGTAGTGTTTCGCCAGAGTTGTATTTATGGTCCTCATCAATATGGCATTGAAGATCAGGGTTGGGTCGCCTGGTTTGTAATCGCTGCTGTTACCGGTCGTCCGATAACGATTTATGGAGATGGTAAACAGGTTCGGGATTTATTATATGTCGATGATTTGTTAACTGCTTATGATCAGGCAGCTGAAAATATTGATAAGACCGCAGGACAAATATATAATATTGGGGGCGGCGCAAAAAACACTTTATCCATCTGGAAGGAATTTGGTCCTTTGCTAGAAAAAGAACTGGGTCAGCCGATTCCAGTCTCCCGACAAACCTGGCGTCCAGGAGACCAACGAGTGTTTATAGCCGATGTTGGTAAGGCCAAGAGAGATTTTGGTTGGGTACCGAAAATTGATGTAGAAACCGGAATCCGAAAGCTGTTTGATTGGGTTCGTGCAAATCAAGATTTATTCTAGATATTTCCCGGCAGGAACCGGAATAAAGTCGGTGGATTGATCCGGATGAAAATATTAACCGTTCTCACCTACTATAGACCGCACACCAGTGGATTAACTATCTACGTCGAGAGACTGGCAAAATCTTTGGTTAAGCTTGGTCACGATGTAACTGTGCTGACCTCCCAGTATCAAAAAGATTTACCGCGGGAAGAAATCCAGGATGGAGTCAGGATTGTCCGCGTTCCAGTTTTATTCCGGGTCAGTAAAGGGGTGATCATGCCTTCATTTGGTTGGCTGGCCTGGAAATTAGTATTGGATCATGATGTGGTTCATTTACACTTGCCCCAATTTGACGCCGCTGGAGTAGCTCTTCGGGGGCGTTTGTTAAATAAACCAACCATCATAACTTACCATTGTGACCTCCTGCTGCCAAAAGGTTTCGCAAATTGGGTCATCAACGGTATCGTTCATATTATGAATAACCTGGCTGGGATGCTGGCAAATAGAATCGGGGCGTATACCGAGGATTTTGCTTCTCATTCCCCCTTTCTGCAGCGTTTTTCAGATAAGGTCAGAGTGATCTATCCCCCGGTTTCGATGCCGGAAGCTCCAGTAGATAAAGTAGAAGATTTCCAGAAAAAAAACAACCCCAGGGATTTATCACCGGTTATTGGCATGGCGACTCGTTTTGCTTCAGAAAAAGGTGTTGAAGTGTTGTTAAATGCGCTTCCAAAAGTGATGGATTCCTATTCTGAGGCAGTAGTTCTTTATGCGGGGCAGTACCAGGATGTGATGGGCGAACAAGCTTATTTTGACCGGCTTTTGCCCAGAATCCAGGAGTACCAGAGTCAAGATCAGTGGGTATTTCTGGGTGTATTGAACCCGGAAGAGATGGCTCTGTTTTATAAAAATCTTGATGTCCTGGTCGTGCCAAGTTTAAATTCAACAGAAACGTTTGGATTGGTTCAGATAGAAGCCATGATTCTGGGTACCCCCTCAATTGCTTCAAACCTGCCGGGTGTCCGTGTACCACCCAGATTGACGGGAATGGGCAAGGTCATACCAATTGGTGATGATCAAGCGTTGGCGGATGCGATCATTCAAATCATAGCTAATCCAAATAAATACCAGGGATCTCCGCAAAAAGTTAAACAACAATTTGATCCAATGGTTAACGCAGCAATATATGATCAGATCTATACTGATTTATTGGGGAATATCCCTTGAAAGATTATTTAACTCTCCATTTGCAGGATCTGCCATATTTCCGAGCCTTGCTAAGAGCGGTAGAGGCTCGTTTTTATGAGGATCAGGAACTGCCCCAGCCTGTCCTTGATCTGGGCTGCGGAGATGGACATTTTGCATCGCTGGCGTTTGATGAACCTCTTGATATGGGGTTGGATCCCTGGTGGGAACCGATCCTGGAAGCAGTGTCATACCGATCTTATAAAGACCTGGTTTGTGCAGAAGGCGACCAAATGCCTTATCCTGCCGATTATTTTTCCAGCGCTGTCAGCAATTCTGTCCTGGAACATATACCGGATTTGGATCCTGTAATCCACGAATTAGCCCGGGTCCTTAAACCTGGTTCCCCATTTATATTTTGTGTTCCTAATCACCGATTCCTGGATACCTTATCGTTGGGCCAGTTTTTTGATAAACTCAAGCTCTCAGGCCTTGCCAAAGCCTACCGACGATTCTTTAATCGAATTTCCCGCCATTACAACTGTGATCCATATCCTGTCTGGCTGGAACGATTGAGAACGGCTGGCTTTGAAATCGAGCAATGGTGGGATTATTTTCCTCCCAAAGCCCTTCATACTTTAGAATGGGGTCATTTTTTTGGAATTCCGTCCTGGCTGAGTAAGGTATTATTTGGGAAATGGATTTTAGTTCCCAGATCGTGGAATTTATTTATTACTCGCTGGATTGTCCAGCGACATTATGATCGTTCTCCCCGCAGCAAAGAGGGTGTATATTCATTTTATATAACACGGCTAACTGGATAGGCCGGGTTTACCTTAGGGTAGGTCAATATGGATGAACCAAGTGTTCTGGATTTTGTCCTTGAAAAATTAGCGTTCTGGCGGGAAAGCAAAGTGGTAATTCCTTCTGCTGAAGAAGGAAAGAAACCGCCTATTTCTGACATCCCTCGAGATCAGAAATCTAAACTTGCCTGGAAGAATCTGTATTTTTTTCTACCTCCTCTTTTCGCCATCACTGCCCAGGTGTTCAGCGAACCCCCCAATCGGTCTCCATCATTAGTGATTTTCTTTTATATTGCAGCAGTTGGAGGTTTGCTGTTATTGATATTCTTCAGGGATTGGCAAATTGAGCCGATAATTCCCGAGGAGGGAGAAGCTGGAATAATAACTGTCCGCTATGTATCCTTCGGCATTGGCATTGTGTTTGGTGTTTTTGCTTTTCTGTTTTTTATTGACAACCTATTTAATATCGTTAATGTCTTATTATGGGTCACCTCCCTGGTTATGATCTGGAGATCTCTCTGGATACCAGAGAACTGGTGGGAGAAATCTATAACTGCCTGGAAGCGTTTTTGGGAAAATGGCATTCGAATTACACCATGGTCACTGTTGTTAGCCGGAACTTTTCTTCTGGCAGGGTTTTACCGCTTTTATTTGCTCAATCAGGTTCCCCCGGAAATGTTCAGCGATCATGCTGAAAAATTAATAGATGTAACAGATGTTCTCAGGGGACAATTTTCTATTTTCTTTCCCTGGAATACCGGCCGAGAAGCGTTTCAAATGTACTTGACTGCCGCTGCCGCAAAAGTATTTGGTACGGGTGTGTCTTTTCTTAGTTTAAAATTAGGAACCTGTCTGGCTGGATTATTTACTCTTCCCTTTATTTATTTACTCGGCAAGGAAATCTCGAGTAAAGAAGTAGGATTGCTGGCAATGTTTTTTTCTGGAATTGCCTATTGGCCAAATGTAATCTCGCGGGTTGCACTTCGGTTTACTTTTTTCCCTGCTTTTGCTGCGCCAACTCTGTATTTTCTGATCCGGGGATTAAAAAGAAAACGTTGGAATGATTTCTTGTATGCTGGTCTCGCCCTCGGAATTGGTTTACATGGCTACACCCCTTTCCGAATCGTACCAATAGCCGTTGTAATTATTCTGCTGATATATTTCCTGCACACATCTTCCAAGGAAAATCGGAAACAGGCAATCATTGCCCTGGTGTTAGTTGGGCTAATAGCATTGGTGGTTTTCCTGCCTTTGATGCGGTATGCCATCTCAAATAATGAGAATTTTTCCTATCGAATGTTATCCCGCATGACCGATCTAGAGCAAACGATGCCTGGTTCCTCATTTAACATATTTATTAGTAATTTATGGAAGTCACTGATCATGTTCCAATGGGATAATGGCCAGATCTGGGTTCATTCAGTAATAGGACGGCCTGCCCTGGGAGTGATTTCTGCAGCCATGTTCAGCCTTGGAATTATCCTGGTTTCTGTCCGATACGTCCGTAAAAGACATTGGATGGACCTGGTACTGCTGCTCATGATTCCAACCTTAATGCTGCCATCTGTCTTATCAATTGCGTTTCCTGATGAAAATCCTTCCCTGAATCGATCCGGTGGTGCACTTATCCCGGTATTTATTGTGGTTGGAATAGCTGTAGAAAATATATTTACCAATCTAAGATTAAAATTTTCTGGCCGCTCAGGCAAATGGATTTCCTGGGTTGCTGTTCTGCTGCTTTTAGCTGGAAGTGCAAGAATAAATGCGCAGCTGGTCTTTGTTGATTATTATGATCAATTTAAGACTCTTGCCTGGAACACCTCTGAAATTGGCCAGGTTATTGAACAATTTTCAGACACAATTGGTAATGAAGACCATGCCTGGGTGGTTCCATATCCCCATTGGGTTGATACCAGACTGGTTGGCATCCAGGCTGTTCAACAAGTTAAGGATTATGCTCTTCTGCGAGATGATATTGGTTTGACTGCAGACATCACTCCCCCAAAACTATATATCTATAAACCAGATGATTTGGATACCTACGATGTCCTTCAAAACCTCTACCCGGACGGAATTAATGAAATTTACCACTCTGCGGTCGGTGGCAGAGACTTTGTGCTTTATTATGTTTTCCAGTAACACCATGGATTCGGTAGGATATGGATAATAAACCAAATACTGATCTAAATCGCTGGTTGGTTGGTTCCCTGTTGATTGTTGTCCTGATCCTGGGAGGATATTTACGGTTTGTGGGCCTGGATTGGGATGCAGAACAGCATCTACATCCTGATGAAAGGTTCTTAACCATGGTGGAATCCAGCTTACTTCCAGTATCGAACATCGGAGAATATTTCGATACCTCAATTTCCACTTTAAATCCCAATAATCGGGGACATGGTTTTTATGTCTACGGTACTTTACCAATCTTTATGGTCAGGTATTTGGCTGAGTGGATGGGATTTACCGGGTATGGAACCATTTATCTGATTGGACGTTCATTATCCGCGGTGATGGATCTGCTCTCAGTTGTCCTGGTCTTTTTTATCGGTACCAGACTTTACAATCAAAAAGTTGGTTTGATTGGAGCAGCTTTTTCAGCATTTGCGGTACTTCAGATACAACAGTCTCATTTCTTTACCGTTGATACCTTTGCTACTTTTTTCACGCTTCTGGCTGTTTATTTTGCAGTGGAAGTGATCACTGTAAAAGATGAAAAAGTGAACCTGTCCTCCTTTTTGTTATTTGGAATTGCATTGGGGATGGCGGTTTCCTCAAAAGTTAATGCTGCTCCAGTAGCGCTCACACTTCCCCTGGCAGGGTTTATCTATTGGACTAATTTACCCGAAGATAAAAAGGGACCACAAGCATCGAGGTTATTTTTATACCTTGTCATAGCCGCGTTAGTAAGTCTGATTTCCTTCCGGATATTTCAACCATACGCTTTTGAGGGTCCAGGTTTTTTCAACTTCTCATTAAATGAGAAGTGGGTTTCTGGTTTAAAGTCACTCAGCGCTCAAACTTCAGGCGATGTAGATTTTCCACCAGCGCTCCAGTGGGCTAGAAGACCGATCTGGTTTTCCTTAAAGAACATGATCTTTTGGGGCTTGGGATTGCCTTATGGGATCCTGGCCTGGACTGGATTTATTTTTATGGGATGGAAAATATTTTCTGGTAAGTCCTGGAAACCACACCTGGTGATCTGGGCCTGGACCGGTCTTTATTTTGTTTGGCAAACCTTCCAGTGGAACAGCACCTTGCGCTACCAGATGCCTATTTATCCACTCATGGCTATCTTTGCTGGTTGGATTTTGGTAGAGCTGTGGGAAAAACTAACAGACGGATCAGTTCAACTGCTGAGATGGAAGGTGTCTTCCCGGGTTTTACGTCCCCTGCTTGTAGCAGGTGGAGTTATTATTCTCCTTATTACTGCTGGCTGGGCCTATTCTTTCTCCCGCATCTATACGACACCGCATCCCCGGGTGGCTGCCACTAGATGGATTTTCCAGAATATAGCCGGTCCTGCTACTTTAATAATCGACACTGAAGATGGTCAAAAACAACAGCTGCTTTCCTATCCCGGTGGAATGATTATTCAGGGGGAATCCAGCTGGTTGACAACTTTTGAGGCGAAAGAAGATGGAGTTTTAACTTCCGTTTATTTCCCTGAAATTATCAATGAGAATCCATCAGTTAACCCCCTGATGCTGGAAATCACCCTGAACGATCAGGCTGGTGAAGTGCTAGGTAGTGAAACAAGCTCATTTTCCTTTAACCTGAGTAGGGCTGAAGGTGAAATAGATTTCAGTGATCCGGTTAATATTACTATTGGAGATGTGTATCAGCTGCGAGTATCCGTGAAAGATCCAGCGGGTGCGATAATCCTCCAGGGAACAGGCATCGCTAATGAAAGCTCATGGGATGATGGGCTGCCGCTGCGCATGGATGGATATGATCCTTATGGAGGTATTTATCAGGGCGGGTTAAATTTTGAGATGTACTGGGATGATAACTCGGAGAAACTGGACCGGTTTATCTCAACTCTTGACCAGGCTGAATACGTCCTCATAACTTCCAGCAGGCAGTGGGCAACAACAACCAGAGTGCCGGAACGCTATCCACTTACAACCGGGTATTACCGCCAACTGGTTGGATGCCCGCTTGATTTGAGTATTGAGCAATGTTATAACCAGGCGCTTCCCGGTACCTACCATGGCAATCTGGGATTTGATCTTATCCAAACATTCCAATCAAATCCAAGTCTGGGCCCAATTGATATTAACGATCAACCTGCTGAGGAAGCATTTACAGTTTATGATCACCCCAAAGTCTTTATATTTAAAAAGAGTGCCAAATTTAATTTAGCTCAAACGGCTGCAATCTTGAGCAGCGTGGATTTAACCAAAGTGATTCACATCACACCCAAACAAGCTGATAGCCATCCGGGCGATTTACTGCTGCCCCTCGATCGATTGGAAGAACAACGAAAAGGCGGAACATGGAGCGAGATTTTTAATCCAGACGCGCTGCAAAACAGGAGTCAAATCACAGCTGCCGTCCTTTGGTAT
>Ga0255364_10075_pt1 | contig 26746 bp, 34 predicted proteins | sample ANMaggSSYBR01G12_FD_182087 | JGI IMG/M metagenome (GOLD analysis project Ga0255364, IMG submission 182087) | Sediment cell enrichment communities from methane seep in Santa Monica Basin, California, United Staets - ANME aggregate JGI... | ecosystem: Environmental > Aquatic > Marine > Cold seeps >...
TAAGATCAACGCCTAGCGATTTTCCTAGTCTCCATGAAGCTACGGGCCCATATACAGTTTTCATAATGTCTGGTCTAAATATTGTTTTGTATTTTAATATTGTTGTATGCTGCAAGACAACCGAAGTTTTTATGATACATAATTATCCTGCTTTATTAATGATATTTTTATTCGAATCTGGTCTTGATTGCTGCCAATTTTTAGTAAAATGGAAAGATTTAAAAACCCCCGTTGCTATACCATATACTGTAGATTTGTGTTTTTGACATACAATATCTTGTGTCTGGTGTGATTGGAATGGAGTGTCCATATTGTCAACATCCTGAAACGAAAGTTACTGATTCCCGCGATACTGGGACGTATGCAATTCGAAGACGGCGAGAATGCCTGAAATGCAATAAGCGGTTCACGACCTATGAGTACGTTGAGATGACACCAGTATATATTGTAAAAAAGGATGGTAGGCGGGAAAAATTTGACCGAAATAAGATCAAAAAGGGCATAATGAAAGCCCTGGAAAAACGCCCAGTTGGTCATGATCGAATAGAGGAAATGATTGATTCCATAGAAGAGAAAATAAGAAGAATCGGTAAGGAAGAAATCGAAAGTTCGGTAATTGGAGAATATGTTATGAATGCCCTAAAGGAGATTGATCAGGTTGCATATATTCGGTTTGCTTCTGTTTACAGATGTTTTGCCGATATTACTTCTTTTGAAAGGGAGATTAAAAATCTAACAGAATAGAAAATGGTGAAGGGGAAATAGAATATGATACGAAAAATTAGGAAAAGAGATGGGAAGATTGCTGATTTCAACCCTATAAAAATAACAGAGGCTGTTTGGAAAGCTGCTCAAGCAGTTGGTGGAAAGGATTACAGGAAGGCAGGTGAACTTACAAATAATGTGATGGATTTTCTTGAGAAAAATCTTAAACGCGGTGAGATGCCAACAGTGGAGCAAGTACAGGATGCTGTGGAAAAGATACTAATCGAAAAAGGTCACGCGAAAACTGCAAAAGCCTATATTCTTTATAGAAGGCAACATCAGGATATTCGTGAAATAGGTGGTCTTCTTAAGGACATAGATGTGGTTGATGGTTATCTTAGCATGATGGATTGGAAGGTGAATGAGAACAGCAACATGAGTTATTCACTTCAGGGATTAAATGTATATGCAACCGAAAATATTGTTTCTAACTATTGGCTCCATAAGATATATCCTCCAGAGATAGGAGATGCTCACTCCAAAGGAGATTTCCATATTCATGATCTTGGAACTCTTGGAGCGTATTGTGTTGGATGGGATTTAAAGGACATACTCCTACTAGGATTCCAGGGAGTAACCGGCAAAATCGAGAGCAAACCGGCAAAACATTTTGGTACTGCTCTAATGCAGATAGTAAACTATTTGTATACATTGCAGGGAGAAGCCGCAGGTGCCCAGGCATTATCAAATTTCGATTCGTTGCTCGCTCCGTTTATACAGCATGATGGCTTAAGTTATGCAAATGTTAAACAGGAGATGCAGAAATTCTTATTCAACATGAATGTTCCCACAAGGGTTGGCTTTCAGAGTCCTTTTACAAATATCACCATGGATCTTACAACACCGGGTTATATGGTTGATGAACCTGTTATTATAGGTGGAGATCTCATGGATGATAACTACAGCGACTATGCTGATGAGATGGACGTGCTGAATCATGCGTTTGCAGAAATCATGTCTGGTGGAGACGCAAAAGGAAGGCCATTTACTTTCCCGATTCCAACCTATAATATTACCAAGGATTTTAACTGGAATAATGATGGTCTCGATCCTCTTTGGGATATGACGGCAAAGTATGGCATACCTTACTTTTCAAACTTTATAAATAGTGATATGAAACCTGATGATGCCCGCTCGATGTGTTGTCGACTTCGTCTCGACAACAGAGAACTCCGTAAGCGCGGAGGCGGTTTATTCGGTGCAAATCCAAAAACAGGTTCCATTGGCGTTGTAACCATAAATATGCCAAGGATTGGTTATATTGCAAAGGGCGAAAATGATTTTTTCGAAAAACTGGATGAGTTAATGACTCTGGCTAAGGAAAGTCTTGAGATAAAACGGGAGATCATAGAAAACTTGACCGTTAGTGGCCTTCACCCATATTCGCGATTCTATCTGTCAGATGTAAAGAAAACCTTTAGTGAATACTGGAAGAACCACTTTTCTACAATAGGTATCATTGGAATGAACGATGCATTGCTGAACTTTATGAATAAGAGTATAGGGGATAAAGAAGGTAAGAGATTTGCAGAGAAGGTTCTGGATCACATGAGGGATAAAATGGCAGATTTCCAGGAGGAAACTGATAATATTTTCAATATCGAAGCAACGCCGGCTGAGGGAACAAGCTACCGCTTAGCCAGAGTTGACAAGACACAGTTTCCAGATATAAGAACCTATAATCAAGAGGTATATTCAAACAATGGTGGTGGAAATGTAGAGCCATATTATACAAACTCTACTCAGCTACCTGTAGGCTATACAACAGATGTTTTTGAGGCACTTGATCTGCAGGATTCATTACAATCAAAATACACAGGCGGTACTGTCTTACACATGTTTCTTGGAGAGGAGGAACCATCCCCAACGGCTACAAAAAAACTTGTAAGAAAGGTAGCAGAAAATTATTCACTGCCGTACTACACTGTTACACCTACCTTCAGTGTCTGTCCAGATCATGGATACGTAGCAGGTAAGCACCATAATTGCCCAACATGTAAGATCGATAACAAAACTACTGAGTGTGAAGTATATTCAAGGGTGGTAGGATATTTGAGACCCGTGAATCAGTGGAACAGAGGTAAAAAACAGGAATTTATTGACCGCAAGACATTTGATATGAAGAATAAGGAAGTAATGGTTGTACAATGAAGATAGGGGGACTTCAAAAGACATCATTGTTGGATTACCCCGGTATTCTTAGTGCAATAATCTGGACGGCGGGTTGTAATTTCCGCTGTCCATTCTGTTACAATAAGCAACTTGTGTTGGGAAAAACAGAAATAATATCTGAAGAAACTATTCTATCATTTCTTGAAAAAAGAAGAGATGTGTTGGAAGGCCTATCGATTTCTGGTGGGGAGCCATTTTTACAAGAGGATATTGTTGATTTTACAGGAAAAGTAAAAAAACTTAATTATCTCATAAAAATTGATACAAATGGTGCTTTTCCAGAAAAACTCAAAGAACTTATCGATAAGAAACTTGTTGATTATGTTTCAATGGATGTAAAGGCGCCAAAGGAAAAATATGATCAGTTAGCCGGCATTAAGACTGATCTCTCTAAAATTGAACAGTCTATCGAGTTAATAAAAAATGAAGCACCTGATTATGAATTCAAAACAACGATTGTTCCAGGCATGCTCGATAAAAAAGATATCGTTGAAATAGCAAAATGGTTAGAAGGATCTAAACAATTTTATCTTCAACAATTTAAAAGCGATTCACCGCTAGTATCATCAAAACTGAATGATACTGTCCCGTATTCTAAAGAGAAACTCAGTGAGGTGTTACATGAGATAAAACCATTTTTCAAAAACTGTAGTCTTAGGGGTGTTTGATTATTGTAGATGAAAAAATAATCGAAGATATGGATTTAGCTCGAGAGGTGCTGGCAGAAACTGATTGTTCTATAGTAGTCGTTAAAGATGGCGATGTATTAATTAAAAAGAAAGGAGATGGGATTAGGCCTATCTTAGAGGTAATAGAAGAATTAAAGGAGGAAATTCAGGGTTCCATTGTTGGAGATAAGATTCTTGGTAAAGCCTCAGCCCTTCTCTGCAGATATTCTAAGGCAAAAGGTGTCTATTCTCCCCAGGCAACAAAAACTGCAATTGCTGTTTTGATCATAGCTGGTATTCCCAGTCAAATAGATGAAATGATTCCATATATTAAAAATAGGGATGGAAGTGATGTTTGTCCCTTTGAAAAAATGCTTTTGGACATCGATTCACCTGAAGAAGCATATGAAATTTTAAAGGAAAAAATTTTGAGATAAAAGCAGTAAAAAACTCAGTAGAATTTCTGATAATAGGTTGAAGTAGGTTTGAAAATCTTTTAATGCCCCTGTTTGCCATTGCAAACAGTACATCCAAATTTGAAAAAATGCCAAGAACTCATCATTTTCCAAGAGAAAAATCTCATTTGACTTCTTATTTTTAGAAGATTTCCCCTTCTTGTTTTTGCCAAGGAATACATCTTTTGTGACATCTATTAAAAAGGGCTCTAACAGGTTATTTGAAAATAATCAAGTATAAATTTGGCAAAAATAATTAATAAGATGGCTAATACGTACAAGTAAGTGACATAAATATGAAAATCAATCTATTCGGGTGACAATCATGAAGAAGTATCTCATAGGAATTATTTTGTTTTTAATGTTTGTATTTAATGGATATATTGGATATAATATGGAACCTGTCAATGCAGCTCAAATTCCCAGTGAGGGTTTGGTAGCGTATTGGAGTTTTGATGAAGGCAGTGGAAACACGGTTCATGACTTTTCAGGTAACAATAATGAGGGAAGAAGTAAAAAATGCCATTGAGCACACAACCCCTGATGTCATCACACTTTCTGGAATGGGAGAACCAACCCTAGCCAATAATATGCATGAAGCGATTGAAACAATTCGAGAACTCACCAACATACCATTGGCAATACTTACAAACTCTTCCTTACTATATGATGAAAACGTACAGAAAACACTCCATAATCTGGATATCATAGTTGCAAAACTTGATGCGCCAAATCAAGAACTTTTCCAGAAAATAAGTCACCCTGCAGAGGGAATAACCTTTGAAAAAACACTCAGTGGTATCAAGGCAATGAAAAAAAAATTCCATGGAAAATTTGCCCTTCAAATAATGTTTATAAATGAAAACAAAAACTATGCGAACGAACTTGCAGAACTTTCGCGAGAAATAGAGCCGGATGAGGTACAGATCAATACTCCGCTTAGACCCTGTGCCGTGCCACCTTTGACAAAAAAAGAATTAGATAATATAGAGAAATCGTTTACTGGATTAAATACAATTTCTGTTTACCATAGTACAAAACCGATGACAGATCCTCTTGATAAAATAGAACTTTTTAAAAGAAGGAGAATGGAGCTATAATACTTGACTCAAATGTCAGTTGATCTAAAAATCATAGGGGTTGTTCACTCACCATATAAGACAACAGCAGATGCACCATTTCAGGGTAATGATAAAATCTCAAAGATAGAAATATCCAGGGAATATAAAAGTGGTTTGAAAGACATAGAGGGATTTACACATCTACATGTCTTCTACTGGCTTCACAAATCAAAAGGATTTTCTCTAATAGTAACCACCCCATGGGACACAATATCTCATGGCCTCTTTACAACACGATCACCACACAGACCAAATCCCATAGGACATGCCATAGTAGAACTAGTTGAGCAAAAAGACAACATATTATCGGTTAGAGGGCTAGACGCAATAGAAGGGACACCCGTAATAGATATTAAACCTTATATCAAAAAACTTGATGTGAAAACAGATGCTATTTCAGGATGGATTGAAAAAACGAATCTAGAGAGGGACTACCTCTAAATTATTTACCGCATGATTAACGAGTTCACCGACATCTATTTTCTCTTCGCATTCCAAGATTTTTTCGAGTTTTGCTTTGGTTGAAGGTTTATGTGGAACAGCACTACATGAATCAGAAGGCAGAATAGAAAGATTATATGTACCTATTTCTTTTGCAATTTTTATGATATCCTCCTTATCAAACCCTATAAGCGGCCTCAAAATTGGAAGATTTATTGCCTGTTCAACAGTACGAATGTTTTGAAGGGTTTGAGACGCGACTTGACCAAGCGAGTCCCCCATAATAATAGCATCAGCTTTGTCATTCATGGCTATTTTTTCAGCATATCTTAAAAGCATTCGTTTGCAAAACACACATGTAAACTTGTCATCGCAATTTTGCCTAAAAGAATGAAGTGTTTTCCCATGAGGTACGACATATGTTTTGACATCGCAAGAAATTTGTTTCTTAAGGTGTTTGACAATAAGAACAAAATTATCAATCTCTCTATTATCAGTAAAAGGTCTACCATCTGCATGAACGAGAATTAACTCATCTGCCTTTTTTGAAAGAAGATATGTAGCAACTGGAGAGTCTATCCCACTTGAAATTAATGATACAAATTTCATGTTGTCTCGTTAGAAACGTAATCAAGATAATCCTTAAGACCACCTGTAACAGGTAGAACAATAATATCCGGAAGTTCATAGGTATGAATTTGTTCTATTCTCTGTATCGCTTTTTCCACATTATCATCGATTGTTCTTGCAATAAGGACATACTCATTATCCTCCTCGATATTGCCTTTCCATCTATATACCGACTCTACATTTGGAATTATATTGACACATGCTACAAGTTGCTCTTCAACTAACGTATGAGCTATCTTCCTAGCGTCTTGCATATTATCTATCGTAGTATAAATAACTACAACCATACTATCTCACGTCTACATATAAAGTAAAAAGAGTTTTAATAGTTTGCATCAAAATGGTATGAATTCATCTGCAATTTTTCAACGGCAGACGTAACCTCCTCAAAAGATCCGTAAAAAAGATGGCTTTTACATCGACAATCAGTGCAACCAAAACCAGGAATTGAAAACAATTGCCCTTCCAGCTTTTTTGCAATATTGCATTCCCCTCTAATCTTGCTTTCCTTGTAAAACACATCAATAATCACTGCATGTTTTAACAGATAATCAATGTGCCAATGAATCTTTTTTTGTTTTCTCAGATGTCGTTGTATTCTTTGATTCAACCCATTCAACGCTGAGCCGACGTATATGTAATATCCTTTGTTAAATTGCTTTTCTCCTTTTTTACCAATTGATATTATCGAATCGTTTCTGAGTTCAACAATCAAAATATAGCTGCCTTTCATGTCAAATTAAATTATCATTCCATTCTTTCAAAGATTGATTCCTTCTAACAAATCGTCTAAATCACCCATAAAACCAGATTTTAAAAGTTTATCTGGTTTTCCAATTGATTCCTCAAGATTTTTATCAAAGGAGATACATCCAAGATATGGCAGATCCATACTGTCAATTTCATTTTTAATAAATGAAGATTTAGTCATTGACATATTCTCCAATACACCAATGATTGGAATTTTCAGCTCTTTTAGTATCTTAAGAAGTTTACTAACTGCGCCAAGTGCAACCTTTGAGGGAGTGCTCACCACAAGAAATTCACTCTTTTTAATAAGTCGGATAACATCAAGAGTCTCATCACCTATACCTGGAGGCATATCAATGATAAGAAAATCTAGTGATCCCCATTGAGTAATAGCCAATAGTTCTATGATTATATTTGAAATATCAATACCTCTAAATGGAGACGGTTTATCCTCGGTGAAGTAAACAATTGACATAAAATTTATACCATGAACGTTAGGGGGAATGATGCCTTTTTCTTCTTTGGGAAATACATCTTTAACACCTAGAATTATATGTGAAGAAGGACCATATAAATCAAGGTCTAAGAGCCCGACTTTGAATCCTTTTTTCGATAGATTTAGTGCAAGACTGGATGCAACAAGACTTTTTCCAACACCACCTTTACCGCTTGCTACAGAAATGATTCTTTTGATGTTTTTCAATCGCTTGTCGATAACACTAACTCTGGCATCCATAGTTTTACTTTTCTCCCTTAATCGATGTTATTGAAACTCCCCGTCCTGTCATTATTTCAAAATCTGGGCTGCCGCATTTTGGACATCTTGCATGAACAAAAGCAACCTCAGGGATGAAATGTATCGCCTCTGATTCATCCTCGTTGAGTTTCTTCCTCATATCGCTAAAATCCCATGTATGTTCACAACTCTTACATTTCAATGTACTTTTTTCAGTTTCAATGACTGTTTTTACATTTTTCAATTTACCACCTTGAGTTTTTATAATTTCCTCAAGAGCAAACTCAAAAATATCATGTTCTATTTGCTGTAATTCACCTATACTTATTTTGATCTCACGGATTATTTTCAGTTTTTCTTTCTCAGCAGCCTCAACTGCTGCAACAAGTATTGATTCAGCAAGTGCCCATTCATGCATATGGAAATCGGATAGAGAAAAACCTGGTTTAAATCTTACTGTAGAAAAATAGAAAAAGCATATGGAAATATCCGCTTTAGGAAGTAGATATGAAATATGAAAAAGAGAAACTGCTTAAACAAAAAATTCAACACATAGACATTAAAACATTTAACGGAGTTCCGCTCATCGATTCCTTTGATCATATGGCGTTTCAGTCAAGAAATCTCGCACGAGCATGTAAGATTTATGATACAATGTTAAAAGACAAAGACTGCACGGTTATTCTTTGTTTGGCTGGCTCACTAGTCAGTGCAGGAATGAAAAAGATCATCGTTGATTTGATTAAACACAATATGGTCGACATTATTGTTTCAACTGGTGCAATCGTAGTTGATCAAGATTTCTTCGAAGGATTGGGATTTTATCATTACCGGGGATTTATAGATGTAGATGATAACGAACTAAGGAAACTGTCAATCGACAGAATTTATGATACGTTTATTGATGAAGATGACTTGCGCATCTGCGATATGACGATAGGAAAAATTGCTGATTCAATGACACCTAAAGCATATTCATCAAGAGAATTCATAATTGAAATGGGAAAATACTTAGAAAAACATGGAAAAAATCCCGAATCTTTTGTCCTTACTGCATATAAAAACAATGTGCCGATATTTTGTCCTGCTTTTTCTGATTCTAGCGCAGGATTTGGTCTTGTATTTCATCAAACTGAGAGAGAAGAACATATATCAATTGATTCAGTCAAGGATTTTAAAGAGCTTACCGAACTTAAGATAAAATCAAAGGAAACTGGCCTGGTTATAATCGGCGGAGGAGTTCCTAAAAACTTTATACAAGACACTGTAGTTGCTGCCGATATTTTGGGTGTTGACACACCCATGCACAAATATGCAATACAACTAACCGTAGCGGACGAAAAAGATGGGGCGCTTTCTGGTTCAACATTAAAAGAAGCAAATTCCTGGGGTAAAGTAGATACCCTTTATGAACAAATGGTATTTTCTGAAGCGACTCTTACATTCCCGTTGCTTGCCAGCTATGTATATCACAAGGGAAATTGGAAACAAAGAAAAACAAAAAAACTAAATCAAGTATTTTATAGTTAAGCTAACAATTTTAAAGTTATCTTCATATGTTTTTACCTTGTGAGGAGGAATAGAGTAACATTTTACATGTAAAATCAATTCATGTGTCATCGGTTAAGCAAAAAATGAGCAAAATAACTGCAATTTTAGCAAGTTTTCACAATGAATATTTTTGTGATTGAAATGCATTCAGAACTAGCAGAATCTCCTTTCGATATGAGGTTTTTCTCACAGTCAATCTTCGATGATCTCATGACTTATTCATATCCTAGAAAACCCTTAACCGATGACCAATGAAAATCAATTAAATGAAAAAATTTATAAAAAACCAGTCAATATCAGACCCAATACAAAGTTTTTTAGGACTCTACCCTGAAAAGATTTCATAATGATTTGAGATGGGCGAATATGGAAAATTTAAAAAATTCTGCTTTAGTCAATGCTGCAATAAAGGCAATTTATGACGTAGCCAGCAGAAGAAGCACTTCAAGATTTGCTGAGGAGTCAATAGGTTCTACCATCAAAACACTTGAAGGAAAATATGATTTTCTAAAGTATATTAGAATTAATCGAAATGATTCTTCAGCAGAGGGCTTTGTCATCAATATTTCGCCAGATATCAATTCTGTTCACCCAAGTGAAATAGGAAAGGCCATTGAATCCATCATAAGAGTGATTTATAATGATTTAAACGAGGAAGCAGGCCTATATTTTGTAACAGAACTGAAACAATACGTTGGAGAACAAACGACTAGTAGAATTATAGATTGTGATGTAGATCTTGACCAAATACAATTGGAACAACACTATGCATACAGGCGGCAAAAAAGAAAAAAAGCCATTTCCGAATCTGTCAAAAGAGGTGGCACAGACAGCAAGCAACATGAGAATCTGTTGGGTTATATATGGAGTAATGTTTCATCTTGGAAGCATGAACCGGATAGCAAATTTTGCACATTGTATAATAAAGAAGGTAAAGTATTGGATCGGTTAAACATTGACAGAATTATACAAAACTATGTCGAGAAACTTTCTGGACATGAAGACATGGAACCAAGTGAAATTGAAAAAGAAACTAGAATTTATGAAAAAGAATACGACCTGCTAAAACTGATGCTTGAAAAGGACATGGATGCGGAAATGGCTGCGAGATTACTTCATATATCTGAACAGGAATTAAAGAAGATGATAAGTAAACTATCACAGATAGAAATGTTACAATATGTTTCATATGATACATTAGAACTTACAAACACTTGCATTGGTTACCTATCAGAAAGGGAAAAACAAAAAAATTAAACAATTACTTCGCACAGTTTTTCTCGGAAAATCATTATATATTTGATAGTTTCTATTCGATGTTCTGTGCAGAGAAATCCTATTAATAAACTGAAACATTTAAAAAATAATCTCAAAAAAATGGATAGCGTGGCTATTGGCTTTTCTGGTGGTGTAGATAGTTCGTTTTTACTCAAAGTAGCATCTAAGATTCTGGGGAAGAATGTCGTAGCAGTTACTATTTCATCATCGTTTCATCCAGAAAAAGAGCTATAAAAAGGGGAAAAAATTGAATAGTTTGTTTTAACTTTGCACAGATCTAGTCTTTATTTTATTCTTTTTTCCATTTCCTTTTTTTCTTTTTGGGGAGATTGCAATAGCAATGGCAAAAAATATTGCAGATATTATCACAATCGATGCGCCTATGGGAAAATCTGTCATCAATGATAACCAAAATCCAACAAGACAACTTACAATACCAATCACTGGAGAAGCTACTATTATCTTTTTAAAATCATAGAAAAATTGATATGCCGTCGAGGTTGGATTTACAATCAGTGCAAATACCAATAGTCCACCCACCAATTGTAGCGAAAGTGAAACAGCAAAACCGGTGAAAAAGAGCACGGTAAAATGAAACAGTTTGGTGTTAATCCCTGAAGATTCAGCTAGTTTTCTGTGAAACATTACAGCAAGCAATTCCTTGTAAAATAATGTGATAAAGAGGATAAGAGCAAAAGAAAGCAAAAACAAGTACATCAAGTCACTGTATCCTACTGAGAAAATACTTCCCCATAGGATCCGTAATGCGGCTCCACTAGCCGCCTGACCCGGGATAAAATTTAGAAATATAAACGCCAAAGCAATCATTATGGAAAAAAGAAAACCTATTACGACGTTACTTTCAAGTCGCGCTTTTTCAGCAAGTGGGCCAAGAATCAACGCCGTCCCAAATGAGAACATCACAGCACTTATCAGTGGGTCAATTGAAATCATCAGCCCAAACGCAGCTCCTGCAAATGCAGCGTGAGACATACAATATCCAATCGAGGAAAGATTCATTCTAACAACAAAGACACCCATGGTAGAACAGGCAAATCCAGCAAGCATCGCTCCAAGAATAGAAGTAATGAGTAGTACAATAGGGATTTCAATCATTGTCCCCCTCCTTTTTTATGAAAAATACTGTTGATTGTATCAGATGTTAAAATCTTCTCTTTATCTCCATCCATGATAATTTCGCCTTTATCTAAAACAATAATGCGTGTGCATCTTGATGGAACAAAACTGAGATCATGAGAAACCATAATGATGGTTATTTTATGACGTTCATGGAGTCTGTTTAGTAATATCTCTATTTGCTTTCTTGCAGAAAAATCAAGATTGGAAAATGGTTCGTCCAAAAGTAGAAGCTTTGGCTGTTGCGCAAGTGCCCGTGCTAATAAGATCTTTTGGAATTCCCCCCCCAGATAATTTTCCGATAGGTCGATGTGCAAAATCAATCATCCCAACAAGGCCCATACTATACCAGACTGCTTCCCAGTCTTTCTTAGAGGCAAAGCGAAGCATACCTATTTTTCCAGTTCTGCCTGACATCACAATGTCTTTGCTTAAAAATGGTGCTAAAGGATCCATCTCAAAATTCTGAATAACATATCCTATCTCTTTGCGGATTTCTGTTTTATTCTTTGAAATTTCTTTTCCAAAAACAAATCCTTTGCCGATAGTATAACTAAGAAGACCATTAACCGTTTCTAGAAGAGTGGTTTTTCCTGCACCATTTGGCCCAATAATCGCAATAAATTCGCCTGATTTAACTGTTAGATTTATGCCCCGAATAACAGGTATTCTTTCTCCTTCGTAGATTGTTTCAATTTTTTTAAGTTCAATAATATTCATGGTGCTTTTCACATATATTATGAAATATCAAATAATTCTTGGTCAGTCCGTCGGTAGAATTTCTCAGAAAAACTAACTATATTTTCTTCTGTCACCGTGGTATCAATCTCTTGTTTTATACTAGGTTTTAAGGTTATTTCTATTTGTTTTCCATCATTGTTTGTAAGCTGCACTTTTGGAGAACCTTCCTGATGAACTAGAATATTTCCTTTCCCCAAGGTACACCCCGAACTCATCTGCAGTCCATCAATAATGCATGACAAAGGCGGTGTTGTACCTGTCCAAACAACCGCCTTCTTTGAGAACGGATCTGATCCAAGTGTTTTATTTGCAATTTCTCCCATTTTATATCCAATTATTGCATATGGGCCAAGATGACCATGAAATCGTTCGATTTGCTTTAGTGTTTCATTCATTCTCCAACACCAATTACTTTTTCTTATACATCACAAAAAAGACGCATGTAAGAATTCCAAACATTGCCGCAACAACTAGAGATCCATTTCGTTGTAATTCAAGTCCTGAAATTTGGCTTTCAAGCTCTTGTATTCCACCTTGCTTGTACCCGTAAGTTTCAATGCCTTCCATGAGTTGTTTTGTATTGTAGGTGATCATTTTTAAATAGGTGTCGGTGCCAGGAATTGCTCCTGGAAAGTTGGTGAAAATAATGTGACTTGCTCCGGATTCTGAGGCGACTCGGGCGCCAAAATCAGTTCCACTTTGTAAATTGTCAATCACAGCACAAATGTCTCCACTAGATGCAGCATTGATGACATCAAGTTCGTCCTGAACTGAAAGACCCTCTGGAGGTGCATACGAGTAGGTGACATTCAAATCCAACCATTCAACAAAATCCTTTTGCCATTGCATGCAGATTACTTTCTTTCCAACAGAACCATTATTTATAACTATGTTCTGAAGATATTCGGCAGTCTCATCAATTTGTATTATGTAATTTTGTGCGTTTGTTTGAATAGAATTGTTATAATCCGGGAGCAAAAGTGAGAGTCCGTCTCTTATTTTCTCCACGTATTTTTTTGCCCCTGATGGAATATTCCATTCACCTAGTTGGGCACATTTAATCTGTTCAACATCAATATTTCCGGACGATGTTAACAACGATTCAAGCCAAGGTTCCCACCCCAATGAGATGATAATATCTGCCGATGCAATCAAAGAGACATCACTAGGACACGTATCAAAATGTGCTGGACAAGCACCAGCAGGCATTATGTATTCTATTGTTACGTTATCTGTCAAAATGTTTGATGTGAAATCAGCAAGCATGGAGTTTGTGCAAATAATTATGGTTGTATTCTCCTCAGCCTGTGATTGTAGCATAAAACATGATGACAATACTACCATCATCAATACAGAAAATAACATAATCTTTTGTTTATGTGTGTATTTCATTTTTTACCTCCCTTTCGTAATAATATTTTCAATTTCGTAACACTTGAAGGTAAAATCGTATATATATCTATTTCGGTAGCAAAAAATTTATATTCGTAACACGATTATGTGTGAAGAGTGTTACTATGGAAAAAATAACCAGATTTGGCGTATCAATCGAACCGGATCTTCTCAAAAAATTTGACAAGATTATCAAAAAGGAAGGGTATACAAATCGCTCAGAGGCAATACGAGATCTTGTACGAAGGAATCTCATAAGAGAGGAAAACAAAGACCCCGATGCGGAATCAATAGGCACATTAACAATGATATACGACCACCACACAGGGAATCTTACAAACAGACTCCTTGATCTACAACATGACCATACCAAAGAAATACTGTCAACAACACATATACACATCGATCACGATAATTGCCTTGAGGTTCTTGTTTTAAAAGGAAAAACTGGTAAAATACAAAAACTTGCAGATAACATTAAATCATTGAAAGGAATAAAACATGGAGAGCTTGTAATTACTAAAAGCACCCTATAGCAATATTACTAATTTTTTACGGCGGAATTAAGATCGTTAACAAAAGATTCTACATCAACACCGTGAACACCGGCAATATCCTTTATTTTTTCAAAAGATGCAGCAATGCAACCAATACAACCCATGTTGTATTTAGCAAAAACACTTACAGTCTCTGGATATTTATCAATAACTTCTTTTATGTTCATATCTTCCGTAATCTTATTGTCTGCCATTATTTTCACCAATTATTAACAATCGTTATTAAAATGCCCCATATAATATTTACCCTACAACTCCACCCGTGTGAGGAGAAGCCGGACGGGGGTTTTGGGAGGAGAAAAAAGTAGTATTAATCAAGGGTGAGGACCGTCCGGTCAACTGCTTTAAAAAGGGAACATCATCTCAACTATTTAAACAAAAATATAGGTTGGTTGAAAGTATTAATCTTCATCATATATCAAAAAGAACCTGAACATGATAAGGACGTTTATTCCTTACTTCTAGAATATGATATGTCACAGCCTTTATCTCAGAACCAATTTTATGTTTAGATATGTTATATTTTTCACCGAAAACATGCGCGGAAAGACTGTTGTTCTTTTCGTCAAGTTCCACCTTGAAAAAACTAAAAACCAGATTTTTTGCACTGTTTAAAAATAGCAATTCAGATAACCAATCAACCAACAATTGTTCCAAATCCGGTGCTTCTAAATGGATTTCATACTCCCCTGTCGATTCAATTTCAGAGTTGTCTGTAATGATGTCGAACATGCCTTTAGCTGCATTTTCGAAAGCTTCTGAAATGTTTTTGCCATATGCTTTTATACCTACATCCGCCGTATGTTCAATAAGTTCGTATGTTTTCATAACAATGTCTCCGATGAATCATCCTTGTTGCCTTCCGTAAATTGTAACCATTATCAGAATTAAATCAATTATTGTCGAAACTGAGATTCGTACTAAGCAATATCCAATATCATTTTAGTTTTGATAATTCTTTTGGCTGTTTTTTATAAAAAATAAAACTTATCTTTTTAGCAGTTTATCTCAAAAATTTAGATATGCTATCCTTTTTACTTTTAGAATCGGGAGGATATGATAATGAGCAATACACATACACATTATAGCGTTTCTTTATGTAATCTAAATGCTTATCTTTAGATACTTTCAATAGAGCCTTCCATCGAGGGAGTGATTGATACCTATTACACATTACAGTTTTGTTTGGTTTACTGTCTGGATCGTTCCAGAAAAACACCTCTTCCATCCAACATATATATTTGTAACTACAATTATATAAAATTTTTGAAATTTTTAAAAATATACTATTATGAAAAATACTGATGTCAGAAAAAATTGAAGAAAGTGCAACAAGATATGCTTAAAACATATTATTTTGTGCCCAACAAACGTTTATTTACCTACATATTTTTGGCGAAAAATATCTCTAAAAAATTCTTTTTTAAACCTGTTGTGTGCTCAAAATGATCAATGCTATTGATTGTGCTGTTATGGTTGTAATCGCTTTGAAACCAATGGTCTCTTCGCTGGTTCATCTTCAAATCTTGGGGTTTGTTCATAATTTCCACTAGTCTTTTCCTCTTTGTGAGCAGGATCTTTTAAGATGATGTGTAATATAATTAGGAAATTTGAAAATGTTGCAAGTATTATTATGTACAGACCTACATGATACTGTTTAAATGGATCAGCTATCGCAAAACCATTTGTTAAGTATCCACCAGAAAGCATCGCTGAGATTGATATATCCACACACCATAATGATATTACAGTCAAAACCAGGAGAAAGGCACTGATGGCCACCCAATCGGATTTCTTCATTAGTTTCATAGCTCCACCACATCATATACTCTAAAATATTTTGTATTATTATATAAATAGAATTCGTAGGAAAGTCGAATATTGTCGCCTTCTAGTGGGGGCAGCAAACCATCGAATATCATTTGATACATATGGTCTTCTGTACTACCTGCCAGGTCATCACTAAGTATAACATGCCATACATCAACAGACTCGTTTCCAAATGGTATTGTAAGATTCGTATCGATGCCTGTTACCCATCCTTCCACATACAGATTTTCACCATTATTTTGAGCATCTCTTAAAGACTCTACATAAATAAATACGGCTGCTGCTAGTGTTATGGTTATCACCACCATACAAATCACACCACTTACCGCAGAAATGCCCGCATTTTTTCTATTTTTCATAACTAGCTATCCCCTTTACAAATTTGGAAATTTTGTCAGTAAAATATTATTGGTATTATTAGTATATAAATCTATCTATAATATATTAAAATACAAGTGAAACTACAATTCAAATCCTGAGTAAATAGTAATTGACTGTTCAAAAATCAAAGTTAACCCGACAGAAGAAAGGCTGAAAATATTGCTTGATAAATTAGTAATATGGTAAACTAACGATCGCAAATTTGTTGTAAGTAAACAACTGCTTAAATCAGAGAAAAAATTTGAAGGAAATGCAACAAGATATGCTTAAGACATACTGAAAATCTTCAAACAAACTTTGCGGTGTGTACAACAAACGTTTATTTGTTTAAAGGCATACCTATCTTAATGAAAGTAGCAGTACTTTTTTCAGGTGGAAAGGATTCGGCCTTTGCAACATACTTAGCAAGAGAACATGGACATGAGATTTCCTGCTTAATTACAATTTTTTCTGAAAATCCTGAAAGTTACATGTTTCATACTCCATCCATTTCAAAAGTAAAAAAACAGGCAGAATCTGCAAATATTCCTTTGATAATTCAAAAAACAAAAGGAGAGAAAGAAGTAGAACTAAAAGATTTAGATGCCGCAATACAAAAAGCAAAAGTCAAGTATGGAATAAATGGAATTGTCACAGGTGCCGTAGAATCTGCGTATCAAGCTTCACGAATCCAAAAAATATGTGATAGTTTAGATTTGGATTGTTTTAATCCCCTTTGGCAAAAAGATCAATTTGAACTTCTAAAAGAGTTAATAGAAAACAACTTTGAAATAATTATTACAGGCGTGTATGCTTATCCGCTTGATGAAACATGGCTAGGGAGAGCTATTGATAAAACTTTCTTAGACGATACAATAACGCTTCATGACACATACAAAATCAATCCTGCAGGGGAGGGAGGAGAGTTTGAAACATTTGTTTTGAACTGCCCGTTATTTACAAGAGCGTTAGAGATTTGTGACAAAAAAATTTATGGAAAACAAAACTCTTGGACAATGGAGATAGAGATAACATGATTCTTCTCATCAAAATATGTAAAATACCATTCCATTATTTTGAATTTGTAAAACCTATAGAAGATATTCTTAAAAAATTAAATATTGAAGTTATCACTGTTCATTACAATGATCTAACTTCCGAAATGTTTTCAAAAGCCGATAAAGTTATTATTAGTGGAACAAGTCTTAAAGACAATTCTTTCTTAGATGATATCGATAAGTTTGACTGGATTAAGGAATTTGACAAACCTGTTCTTGGGATATGTGGGGGTATGCACATATTGGGCCTTATCTATGATGGAAAGTTAAAAGAGGTGCAAGAAATTGGACTCAACACAATAAATTTTAATGAAGAATTTTTTGGATTTAATGGAAAAACAGAGGTATATGAACTACACAATTTATGCGTAGAATCCACCGAGTTTGATGTTATTGCAATATCAGAAGAATGCCCTCAAGCAATAAAACATAATCACAGATTGATTTATGCCGTGTTATTTCACCCTGAAGTAAGAAATAAGAAACTCATTGAAAGATTTGTCAAATGTTAATTGAATTAATAATCAATGTAGTTCAAACTTCCCATCTGTTGAATAAATGAAAAGAGCCTCTGATCCATATTCTTTTCTTCGGGAAACTCTTTCTTAACTATTTCTAAAAGTTGACCCACGGTTCTTTTCCCGTCACAATTTTTCCACACAATCGAGCCGAGTCTGTCCATGTTTGCTGTAAACAGGTTCTCCTTTCTGATTACCTTGCAAAAAGATTTACCGAGGTTGCCCTTGAACTTCGGTACTGTCATTTCAACAAGTCCCTCCGCATTTGTTGACCATTCGAAATCTAGTCTTCTCGGCCGGTATTGAAGAAATTCGTCAACTGTAGGCAGTCGGTATTTTTCCTGTTTTTCCTTATTCTTTATCCGCAAACATTTCCCTCAATGGGATATACGCTAGTAGGATTGCAAGGAATATAAAGATCAGTATTCCTGGCAGTATCGGTGGGAACGGGAACAGAGCAAGATCTATGCCCCCTATTATAAGGAATGCCACAATCACACCTGTCAATGCCTCTCCTGCGATTAATCCCGCAGTAAGAAGAAGTCCTGTTCTTATAATCTTTTCTTTTGGTTTAACATCTGTTTGTTTGATTGCCAACTCCCATTCACTGATTTCTTCCTCATCAGAACCTCCGTATTTCTTTGATATGAATCCATTTGTAATGTGTCTTACAATACCGCCACCAAAGATAGGTATGACTAGGGTAAATGGTAAATATATACCAATAGCAACAGGTAGTACTGGCAGATCAATAAGTATAAGAACAAAAGCAAGAACCGCGCCTGCAATAACAAACGGCCATATCATCTGTCCACCTAAAACCCCTTCCACGATACCCGCCATGAGAAACGCTTGAGGAGCAGGTAAATTTGTGCTCCCTATGTGATATGCTTGGTCAAGTGCTGATACTACTAGGGCTAGGATTGGCGCAGCAGCTAGTACTCCAATCATTTCTGCTATCTGTTGGTTTTTTGGTGTAGCTCCAATCATCTGACCACATGTCATAGACTGGAGAACATCTCCAGAGATGGCCGCGGCACAACAGATAACCGCTGCAATAAGTATTGCAACTCCATAGGCACCAAGATTTCCTGAGAGCCCAAATCCGAGTAAAATTAGAGAGGTGATAAGAAGTACAGATACAGTCACTCCAGAGATGGGATTATTTGATGACCCTAAAAGTCCTGCCATGTATCCTGCAATCGCACTTGCAACAAATGCAAAGAGAATTGCAAAGATAGACATCACTATGGAAACTCCCCACATGCCAGAGATCGCCGCATAGAGTATAAAAATAGGAATAGAAAGTGCTCCAATAATAAGAAATACAAATTTAAAATTAAGATCTTCATCAGTTCTTTTTTTAGCTTCAATCTGGCCGCCTTTTATACCAGCAATTGCTTCCTTTATCCCTTCGGCAAGATTCGCTCTTAGTTTAAATATAGTATAAAGACCCCCCACAACCATTGCACCTACGCCGACATATCTTATGTAGTCGCCCCATATTTGGTAAAAGCCCCATATCATACTACCTGCGTCAAAATTTCCGTTTCCAAATGCAAGGGCGTCAGTTATGGCTGATGGTGTTGTGGGCGATGGTAGACCAACTGCAAGTGCAATAAGTGGTGCCAGAATAACCCAACCAAGCAGTCCACCTACAAATATAAATGAGGCGATCTTTGGTCCTATTATCCATCCAACAGCTAAAAGTGCAGGTGAAGAGGCAAATCCCCCATAAAAAACACCTGATTTTTCACCGCCGCCGATATTGAATTTACCGATATCAACTATACCATGAATTGCCCCACTAAATGTTTTAAGAGAAGTCTGCCCAAATTTGAATAAACCTGCAAGGAGAGCACCTATAATAAGCCAGACACCACTAACTCCACCATCATCTTTCTTACGCCCATCTGAAGTATCTCCAACAGTAGTTGTCAAAACTGCAGCAACAGCCACCCCTTCAGGGAATGGTAAGTCTGTTTTGATAATAAGTGCCCGTCTTAGGGGTACCATCCATAAAACACCAAGAATACCTCCCAGTAAAGCAATAATCGTTGTTTCAATATAGTGAATTTCAGTCCATGTTCCAAGGAGGACAAGAGCAGGTATCGTAAAGATTATACCAGCAGCAAGTGCCTCACCTGCCGCAGCCCCCATCATACCAATGTTTACCTCTAAAATAGTTCCCTTGAGAGGTTTAAGAAGAGCAAAAGCCATAACAGCCCCGGGTATAACAGCAGATACAGTCATTCCAGCGTAAAGTCCAAGATACGCATTTGCAGAACCTAAAATAACAGCAAGTATTGCTCCAATCAAGACAGCTTTTATAGTCAGTTCAGGTATAATCTTCTTTGCAGGTATAAATGATTTGAAATCTTCTCTAGACGACATAGTGTAATACCAAATTAAATAATATATTTCTTTATTTATAAAACCATCGGTTTAAACCTGATTATTATGTAAATGCGGTCTAAAATATATCTCAAAAACCTAATGCAGATATTTTTACAACCCACAATGTGAGATTATTATATCACATTATTATAAATCTATTGAGTATCGGGAGATTCCCGCTATGCCGTTAAACGCCGAATATAATGAGTCCCCTTCTTCACTATCCTGCGAAATAAGACTAACGCTACACCCGGTCTTCTCAGCAAGATCTGAAAGCTCATCAATTAGATCTATCTTCTCATCTATTTCCATTGGAGTTGATGTTTCACATTTACTACAATTAGGGGGATTGAAGTCGCTTAATGCATCCTCGCCAAGAGTTAGTTCCTCAGTATGGTCACATGAGGTACATTTTAATTTAACCCTATACTTCCTCAAACCCTCTGAAAGGATCAGTGTATCGACAACACCCATCTCAAGTGCCTTTCTAACCTGCTTCTCACCATATAACGCAAGGCTTCCTTCAGTTTTTGTTATCTCCTTTAGAAATCGTTTCATTACCTTTTTTTCTTTGGAAATCTTCAGATCAGTCATTGTTCCTGACGCTGAAGTAACAAGCTCCTTCAAACCAAATTCATCTGTGTAACCCGTATCAAAAAGATCGACAATTTTATCTTGAATTTCATAGTGTAAATAATTTTCATCGATAAAATAGTGTTTAGTAGGACCTGGACCGCCGACCAAAATACCTTTAATATTCTCTTCTGCTAAGAATATTTCACTTGCTTTTTCCCCGCATTTCACAAACCATTCGTGAGCTGCAATTTCTGTTAGACGCTCGAATCTTCGTTGAGACTGCCCACCTCGTCCATGCTTACCTGGAACTTGAGAAGTCATATAATTAAGCATATCTACTCTGTTGCCCCGTAAAATTCCAATTGTACATTCCCTTCTATCAATCAGGAGAAGTCCATATATCTCTCTTTCAGTCAGCATCCCTTCCAGTGGCTCTACATAAAACAATGAATCGCAACGATAAAGAAACGTGGTGATTTGCATGGGCGGCTCTATAACATGTGCCACCATCTCCGTTCGATCACTACCGATGCTTTTATGACCAACGAAAAAAATAACACCATTTTCTGGAGGTTTCTTAAAATATTTCAACCTGCTTAGTATAGATTCTATTGCAGAAAGCACGTTTTTCTTGGTCGTTTTTGATTTAATATTCTGAGATTGTGACAACTCATTTTTTAGATACGAGACAACATCAAAAATTTGTTTAGTGGGGGGCACATACAATGAAATCAGTTCTGTATGCTTACCTTTGCATTCTTTAAGCCCCTCAATTTCCCGCTTAAGATCGTATTTTTGTCTCTGCGTCATCTCAGTCATGATGATATCTCCCTTTCAAGCACCTTTTTTCCAAATCAACTTATTGAACTTTAATACAACACATGTAAAATATAAATCTTAATCAAACGTTATAATTCCAATAGTTCTCCGGTGTTTGGAGAGTGAACCTCAGCAACATCTTTTAAAGATTCTTCAAGAGCTTTTCTGTTATCGCTATGGAAAAGCACAATCTTTTCAGGATTACAGCCCTTAGCAAATTCAACTAGTTCGCTGTGCCCCGCATGGGCTGAGAAATCAAAATATTCCACTTCGCATTCTACATTTTCAATAACACCGTAGAAATTCAATTTTCCCTTATCGACCAAAAGTCGACTGTTTGTACCTTCAACCTGATATCCCGTAAGTAGAACTGCATTTTTTGGATCGTTTCTTAAATGATTCATATAACCCAAAACAGGCCCCCCGTCCATCATACCGCTAGACGTTATGATAACTTCTGAGTTTAAGGCCAATTTTCTGCCGTGATCAGAATGTACCATATTTATCTTATTTAATGCCTTTTTAAGATTTTCTGCAGATCTAAGATATTTAGGATATTTCAAAAACATTTTTGAAACTTTTCTACCCATTCCATCAAACCAGACATTATACCCTGCCTTTCGGAGCACAAGTGCAAGTTCCTGAGATCTTGAAACAGCAAAAGCCGGCAGTACTGCTACACCCCCTCTACCTACAACTTCACCGATTTTATCTAAAAAATCCTTTTCTAATTCTTCCCTTTTTTTCGGGTGCTCTCTTCCAGCATACGTACCTTCCATACATAAAACGTCACACTGTACTGGTTTTGTTCCTTTCACAAGTCTAGTATCAATGACATTTAAGTCACCTGTAAACAAAGTTTTTCTCGAGCCCACAAGTTCGAACATGAGTGAACCAGGTATATGTCCCGCAGAATGAGAACGGATTTCATGGTCGTTTCCTATACCCTTTTTTTGTGATGGCTCCACAGGAACAATACTGTGTTTAGCCTCTTTTATATCTTCACTACTATATGGCGGCGCATAGCCCTCTGCTTTAGCAATTTTAATCGAATCTTTATGTAGCAAACTACTGATTTCACCAGTTAATTCCGTCGTCAAAATAGTTTGATCATATTCAGAACAAAGCGAAGGTATCATCCCAGAATGATCAAGATGAGAATGAGTAAGTAGTGTCATATCGACGGGTGGTGCCGGAAGAGGAAATGCCGGTGGTTTGCTAGGTGTCATACCATATTCAAAAAGTAATTTTATGCCGCCTGTCTCTAGCACCATTGCTAAGCTGCCCACTTCATTGCTGCCACCGAGAAACTGAATTTTTATATCGTTATTCATTTTAAACCAGGCCGGGAAAAAGATAGGGGTTGATTAATGTTTGGTCACCTTTCTTTTGGCTTTACAATAAGAACAGATTCATCCTTATCCACAATAACTACCTTTGTATCTTGCTCAATTGTTGTATCTGATCTGGCCTGCCAATACTCTCCTTTAAAGCGAACGTAACCTTGTTCGCCAGGCGTTATACGATCGATTGTTCTAGCTTCTTCTCCAATAAAAACACCAATTGCCCTCTTTTTATTTCTGATCTGCAATACCTTATACAAAAGAAAAACAAAAAATATTGCAATAAGTACAATCACTACTAACGAGATTACTATTGCGGTTTCCATATACTCCATTGATATCAACCATTCCCTATTTGGGTAGCTTGGAACTAGAAATATCGATCCAATTGCCAAACATATAATTCCACCTATGCCTATAACACCAAAGCCAGGTGTTGCAAATATTTCTATAATGAGCAGTAGGCACCCGATAATTATAAAGATTATGCTCAACGTGGATATTGCAAAGCCCGATCCAATGAGTGAAAGCAGGATAGCAATAACACCAAAGACTTCTGCCCCAAAACCGGGCGATGAGATACCAAAAATCAACGCAAAAATACCAAGCATCAGTAAAAGAGAGATGAGTATCGGGTTTGATATCATTTTCATAATTTGAATTTTTGGTGAGGGAGAATACATTATTTTTTCTGCATCTTTCGTATGTAACGTTATATTTCCAGAAGATGTAGTGACATTGGTACCATCAATATCGTCTAGTAGCTGATCAATAGAAGAAGAGACAAATTCTACAACACCATATTCACATGCCAAGGTAGCATTCAAATTGAGATTTTTTCTAATAAAATTCTCTGCAATCGTTTCATTTCTACCGTACATGTTCGCCCGTTCTTTAATCCATTCTACAAGGGCGTTGATAATTTTCGAATCATTAATTACCTTGGTCCCCTCAATACCAACTTCCACGGGTTGACAAGAACCGATTATAGTATGATCTGCCATCGCTGCAATGTGTGTACTAATCAGAATAAAAGTTCCAGCAGACCATGCCGCAGAGCCGCTGGGATAAACATATCCGATGACTGGAATCTGACTGCTATGTATCATATCTGCTATGTCAAATGTCTGTTGCAATCCTCCCCCGGGTGTGTCGAGCAGAAGGATAATTGCCTGAGAGTTTTGGCTCTTGGCCTGCTGCATACTTTCGGCTAAAATTTCAACAGAAAACTGGTCAATAGTGTCGGTTATTTCTACAACTAATACATTTGAACTCTGAGCATCTACAATAAAAGAAAAGGAAGAAAAAATAAAAAGAAAAGCGAGTAAAACAAGAGAGATTTTTAGCTTCATTCTACTACTTTCTTGTTAACTGCTTTTGCTATTCCAGCAACAGTCCCCATTTCTCCGCCCGGAACTATTATTAGGTTTTTCTCTCTGGCTATTTCTGCAAGTGTCTGCAATTCTCTAAGTCTCATTGCAGCTGGTGTTTTTTGATAGAATTCTGCGGCTTCGGACATTTTCTTTGAAGCCTGAAATTCTCCGTCTGCTATGATTATTCTTGCTCTTTTTTCTCGTTCTGCTTCAGCTTGCTTTGCAATTGCTCTGAGCATTTCGTCAGGCAGTGCTACATCTCTAATTGTTACATTGGACACTTTTATGCCCCATGGATCTGTACCTTGATCTATGATTGATTGTAGGTTTTTGTTGAGTTGCTCTCTTTTTGAAAGTAATTCGTCAAGGGTCTGATTACCGAGTATGTCTCTCAGCGTGGTTTGTGCTAGCAAACTTGTAGCTACTTCATATCTTTGAACCTCAACGACTGCCTTTTGTGGATCGGTTATCCTAAAGTATACCACCGCATCAACATCTACTGTGACATTGTCTTTAGTGATTACTCTTTGTTTTGGAACATCTATGACACGAGTTCTTAAATCGAGTTTTATTGTACTATCTATTATCGGTATTACAAAAACAAGACCTGGACCTTTTATACCCAGTAATCTACCCAATCTAAACACAACAATCCTTTGATATTCCGCCATTATTTTTATCGCCGATGATAGCAACAGCACCAAAAATATTACAACTATTAGTATTATGTATTCAATCATAGCATTTTTACCTCCAACACCAAATGAAAAAACTGATTTGTGTTATTAAGTGTTTTCCCTGCAATTGTCGAAAACAGCAACAATATATCGTCAAAAATACCTGAAAAAAAATCAAAAAGATTGGTTTTTAAACAAATAATATATTTGAAAAGTCAGAGTGGATGAAATGAATTTAGGAATGTTTCCAATAGCTCCAATGCTTTTAGCCCTAGTTATTCCCATAATATATTGTCTAGGATGGAAAAAGGAAAGCCTACGAAAAGTAGTAGCGATTTCTATTTGTTGTTTTTTTATAGTTTTTCTTTATCGAATTACTACCGATTTAGGTAATATTATTGAACCTATTCTTGGATATTTCATAGGGAAATTAATCCTATTTACCATTCTCCCGCTAATTACTATTCTCTATCTCGAAAGATGTAAAATTAAAACAGCATTAACGGAAGTAGGTGTAAGGAAAGATAAACTTGTAAAAAGCATTCTTTTGGGACTCGGATCTTTAATAATAACTGTGATACTCGCGTTGATAATATATAGTTGGGGACAAACAGAACCTGTCTCAGCATATTGGAATACGATTATGTTCTTTGAGGCTTTTAACGAAGAGTTTCTTTTTAGAGGAGTCCTACTCATATACCTCTGGAAAATCACAGATCTTAAAGTAGCATATGCAACTTCCATCCTTGCCTTTATGCTTGCTCATCCGCAACATCTCACGTCATTGTCTTTGATTTGTGTTGCAGCACAAGGAATACTACTAGGAGTTGTTGCCCATAAGACAAAAAACATCATTGGACCATGGATTTCACATGGACTTAACAGAGTGATACCGCAAATACTTATGGCAACAGTTTTCCAATTATGATTTAATCGATTACTCTATTCTTGCAAGTAATCTTGGTAATTATTAGCGGGACAGAGACCTTTTAATTATTATAGCAGATAAACATAACAATACATGAGGTAATGAAAATGGCTTATTGTAAGAAATGTGGAGCGGAATTGCCCAAAAATGCAAACTATTGCTCATCATGCGGGGCTTCGGTAAAAGAATTTAGAAAAGAAGAGTTTAACGTATCGTCAGACGATCTCATAAAAACGGTAAAGAAGTTAATCCATGAGGGAAATGTTAGAAGGATAATTATCAAAGATGAAAAGGGAAAACTGCTTTTTGAAATACCTGTTACAATTGGAGTAATAGGCACCATTATAGCCCCCTGGCTTGCCGCCCTTGGTGTTATCGGCGCCATAGCAACCAACTGTACAATTGTCGTGGAAAGAAAAGGGGATTAAATATACTATCAAATCCTACAAAGAAGATGTTGGGTTTTTACCTAG
>Ga0255364_10076_pt1 | contig 26596 bp, 19 predicted proteins | sample ANMaggSSYBR01G12_FD_182087 | JGI IMG/M metagenome (GOLD analysis project Ga0255364, IMG submission 182087) | Sediment cell enrichment communities from methane seep in Santa Monica Basin, California, United Staets - ANME aggregate JGI... | ecosystem: Environmental > Aquatic > Marine > Cold seeps >...
CAGAATTGCCGGTTATCTACGGTTGGATTCTTTTCATACCACCCATGGCCGGGCGATTCCATTTGCTACAGGTCTAAAAATTGCCAATCCGGAATTGAAGGTAATTGTCATCTCGGGTGATGGCGATATAGCCGGGATTGGTGGGAATCACTTGATTCATGCTGCCCGGAGGAACCTGGGCATCACCGTTATTTGTGTGAATAATTTTAATTACGGCATGACTGGAGGTCAGGTAGGACCAACAACGCCTCATGAAGCCCGGGCTGTTACAGCCCAATATGGAAATTACGAATTTCCATTTAACCTCCCTTACCTGGCTGCAGCCAGTGGAGCATCCTTTGTTGCCCGCTGGACAGTTCTTCACGCCCGTCAGTTAGATTGGACTTTAAGAAAGGCTTTAATCCATTCCGGATTTAGTTTTGTGGAAATCATTGCTCCCTGTTCAACTGCCTATGCCCGCTGGAACCCTGAAGGGAAGGGTTTGGACCCGGAAAATCTCCGGCGGCGAGGTTTAGAGGTAATGAAGCATTACCAAAAAGTGGGCAAGACAGAACAAGGCATTCATCCCAAAGACGCCCATGTTAAGGTGAATAGCTCCGGCGAAGTGATTGAAATCGTAGAAGGAGAATTCCTGGATGAAACCAGGCCTGACTTTAAGGAAGCTATTGATCAGCGTGCCACAACAGCAGAAAAGTTCTGGTTGAGTGAAAAGAACGCCCTTGATAAACGGAAAAAGCTACCGCCAAAAAAGGGAAAAGTTCCCCGCACTGAGATCCAGTTAGGAGGTTTTGGCGGCCAGGGCATTATGAGCGCAGCCAAAATTATTGGTATGGCAGCTTCAATATATAACAATCTAGAGGCTTGTTTCACCCAGAGTTATGGACCGGAAGCGAGAGGGGGAGCGGCAGGATCACAGGTCGTGATTTCCAGCACTCCTATTCACCATCCGCACCTGACCCAACCAACCAGCATGATCATGATGTCCCAGGGGGCTTATGAAAAGTACGTGGCTGATTTATCCCCGGGAGGGGTGCTGCTGATTGATGATGAATTAGTGGATCTGCCAGCTGAACATCGGGAAGATATCAAAACCTTTGGGATACCAGCAACCAAAATTGCTCAAGATGCTGGCAATAACAGGGCTGCAAATACAGCCATGCTGGGTTTCTGGACGGCAGTGGAAGGAATTGTAGACAAAGAGGCGATGCAGGAGTCCATCGCGGAATCTGTGCCGCCTAAAACAGTTAGTATAAATTTGGATGTGTTTGAATCCGGGTATAAAAGGGGACTGGACCTGGTCAAGAAATGACCTGCGGGGAAAACTCTATGGGAAGAGAAGTGCTCATCATCGGCAGCAGCCAGGCAGGATTACAAGCCGCAGTAGATCTTGCTGATATTGGCTTGAAGGTACAACTCGTTGAAACCAGTCCTTTTATGGGGAAAAACGAAGAATATCTTCTCCCCGATTATTTAGTTAACCACAGGTTGTTAGAGATTGTTAAGCACCCAAACATTTCAACCTGGACTAATACTGAAATTCAGGAATTGCGCCAGGAAAATGGGAGTTTTCAGGCGATACTGCAGCAGTTCCCTCGCTATATTGATCTCTCAAAGTGCACAGCTTGTGGAGCTTGCATCGATGTCTGTCCGGTTACTGTCCCCGGAACAAATAGAAAAGCTATCTACCTGGACGGACAGCCTGATTGTGCAGTGATTGAAAAGGGAGGAATTTCTCCCTGCACAACCGCCTGTCCAGCAGGAATTCACGTTCAGGGTTATGTGGCGTTGATTGCCGAACAGAGGTATCGGGAAGCATACGATTTGATCCATTCAGCGCTGCCGTTTCCTTCGGTTTGTGGTCGGGTGTGTAATCATTATTGTGAAGAATCCTGCACACGAAGCAAGATTGATGAAGCAGTGAATATTATGGCCTTGAAACGTTATGTGGCGGATTGGGCTTACCGGCAAAAAGATGATCAACCCGAGAACCAAACGACAGCTCAGGAGCTTACTTCAGACAAGAACAATGTACTCTCCTCTGGGAAAAGTGTAGCCGTGATTGGGGCGGGACCAGCTGGGTTAACTGCAGCCAGGGACTTGATTCACAGCGGACATGCGGTCACTGTGTATGATGCCAATTCTGCAGCAGGCGGCATGATGCGGGTTGGCATTCCAGCCCATCGTTTGCCTTATGATCAATTGGATTGGGAAATTCAACAGATTCTATTGGAAGGAGTTGAGCTTAAACTTAATACCTGGGTGGATGATATCCCCGGGCTTTTGAAAAATGGATATGATGCTGTACTTATTGCTACGGGTGCGCATCAGGCAGTGAAAATTTCCATTGAAAATGCTGATCATCCGGAGAACTGGCTCAGTCTTGATTTCCTAAAGAGGGTGTGCCTGGGAGAAGAAATTGATCTCAGCGGCAGAAAAATCATTGTTCTGGGAGGCGGGGATGTTGCCATGGATGCTGCCAGAGCGGCAGTTCGATTGGGGACTCCAGAAGTTCGACTTGTCTGCAGAGGGTTGAGAGCATCGTTTAATGAAATCATGGAAGCTGAAGAAGAGGGTATAGAAATCATCCGGGGTCGGGTATTCAAAAAAGTAATCCTCGATAACGGTGATATTGCTGGCGTGGAGTGCTTGGAAGCAGAGATTGGAGAGGTAATTAATGGAAAACGCCAGTTCACTGAACTTCCCGGCACGGAGCATCTTATTCCCGGGGACCTGGTGATCTGGGCTGTGGGGCAAAAGCCGGATTTTTCATTTTTACCGGAAGATGATCAGATTGCTGTGCTATCACCGCAAGGAATAAAGACTGACAGCCAGATGATGACAACTATGGAAGGTGTATTTACCGCAGGAGATGTCCGCCGCGGAACCACCTTTTTCGTAGTTGATGCTGTGGGGGAAGGGCACCATGCTGCCCAGTCTATTGACCATTTCCTGGAGGGGAAATCACTTGAGATTAAACTGGAGCGTCCCCCGGAAGTAATTCTCAGTCAGGAAGAAATCCAAATCCGTGTTGATCAGAGGGAAGAGGTCAGGATAAATAGAGCACTGGTTCCTCGCCTGCCCGTGAGCGATAGGGAGAACAATTTTAATGAAGTGGATTTGACTCTCAAGGAAGAAGCAGCGCTTCAAGAAGCGGGACGCTGCCTGATTTGCGGACCTTGCAGTGAGTGCATGGCCTGTGTGGAAGTGTGTGAAGCGGGGGCAGTGATTCACAACGAGACCGGATCAAGGGCTGTCCTGGACCTCGGTGCTGTGATAATAGCTGACGATTCGTTGGCAGAGTTTGATGATTTGAATATCTACCGGATTCCTGTGGATGATCTGTATGCAGGATCAGCTGCCGCTTTCCAGGTGATGATGGACCTGAAAGTAATCCCTGCTAAACCGCTCCAAATTTTCTCCCCGGCAGCTTCACCCGAAAATAGCACTGACAGGATAGGATTATTTTTATGTCAGTGTGGTGGAGAGATATCCGAAATTGTTGATACCTGTTCCCTCGCTGAAGAAGCAGTCGGCTGGCCCGGGATAGTCCACACCCAGGAGCTGCCTTTTTCCTGTAATGAAGAAGCTGCTGATGAAATGAGAGAAATTATTCAGGAGAAAAACCTGAGCAAAGTGATTCTGGCTGCTTGTACATGCTGTTCCCTGGATCAAGTTTGTTTTAGCTGTACTTATCAGCGCCTGCGCTGTAAAGAGAATCTGGGAGTATTTTCTTCCCTGAAGGAAATCACGCCCATTGAATTTGTAAACATCCGGGAGCAGTGTGCCTGGGTGCATATGGATAACCCGGAAAAAGCAACTGCTACTGCAAAATCACTGATAAAAACTGCTCTGGCGCGACTGCAATTTGCAGAGATTGGTGCCCCGCTTATCTCTCTGGATCCAAAAAAGGTCTTGATAATTGGAAATGGTCCGGCAGGACAGGTTTGCAGCTCATCACTTAACCAACTGGGCATAGCCACAGATACAACTGAGGATATGCCTTCTGAGATACTGCGGGTTGGTGGTCATTTCCAAATTAACAATGGAATATCTGAAGGGCGAGCTGATCTGCTGGTCATAACTCCAGGAGATGAAGAGGAACTGAGTAAGTTTAGAGATGTTCTAAAGATGCCGGATGGACGATCCCTTCTTTCTTTGATAGATGACCAGACCAATTCACTGGATTTTGGAGTGATTGTTACACCACCCGAAGTGGACGCCGGGATTTCAGGCCGGGCTGCAGCGGCCCGGATTGCTGCCTGGATAAGCCAGATTAACAGCCGGACTACTTCCTTCGCGGTTGAAGTTGATAAATCCCGCTGCCGCGGATGTGGATACTGTGTTGAAGTATGTGGATTTGGCATACCGGAGCTTTTTGGGGAAGCCTCTGGTCAATATTCACGGATTGATCCGAAATTGTGTTTAGGCTGCGGCATCTGTGCTGCTATTTGTCCCTCTGGAGCGATTACATCAAAAAGCGCTTCAGATATGCAGCTGGAGAAAATGCTGGATGCGATCTTGAGTTGATATGAAGATACAAGAAAAGGGTTCAAAAATCATCTTATTTACCTGTAACTGGAATGCCTACAGTGGCCTTGAGGGGGCAGGTGCAGAAAAAAGATCCTATTCTGCCTCGGTGCACCCGATCCGGCTTTCTTGTTTGGGGCGTATCACTCCAGGGATTATTCTAAAGGCATTTGAGCAAGGCGCCAAAGGTGTGTATCTGGTGGGCTGCCTTGAAGATGAATGCCGTTATGAAACTGGCAGTCAACAAATCAGGGAGATTTTTCTGGAAACCAAGAATCTTCTAAAACTTCTGGGTTATCAGGATAATCAATGTCAATTGGATTTTGTAGCTGCCGGGAATGGGAAATCCTTTGTGGAGAATATCCATAAATTTGTAAAAGGAATAGAAGAACTAGAAGAAAACCTATGAACGGATTTAAACAGATCGTTCAATCAAACCGGGTATGGTTGTGCCTTGATTGCGGAAAATGCAGTTCAGTCTGTCCTATTACGCGGCATGTAGTTGACTGTTATACAAGTCCCCGGTTGCTGGTAGAAACGGCGATTGGTTGTGGAGAGGCTGAAGTTTTAGATGACCCGCTGCTCTGGTCCTGCTTAACCTGTAATCAATGTACTGAAATTTGTCCCTCCCTGGTATCTTTTTCTGATTTTATTCAGAACGTCAGGGAAGCAGCCAGGGATCAGGATCGTTCTGGCGATTGCACCCACGGCGGGATGATCCAAACCTGGGGACGGATGATGACCGACCCTGAATTGAAGCAAGACCGGTTGGATTGGATTGGGAGCGGGCTTAAAACTTCTGAAGAATCAGATACGGTGTATTTTACCGGTTGTTTGCCCTATTATGATGCAGCGTTTGAAAAATTAGATATTGAAGGGATAGAGATTGCCAGATCTGCCTTAAAGATCCTCAATCACCTCGGTATTGAACCCATAGTATTAGCAGATGAGCGCTGCTGCGGTCATGATCAATTTTGGCAGGGTGATATGGCGGCCTTCCGCAAATTGGGGGAAGCGAACTTGGAAATCTTAAAGAGGACAGGAGCCAAACGTATCGTTACTACCTGCCCTGAGTGTGCCTGGACATTAAAACACACCTATCCGGACACCATTGGGGATTCCGGGATGGAGGTACTGCACCTGGCAGAACTGCTGGCAGAAACAGATTTATTGGATAACCTCACGATAAATCCTGACACCGCTCACAAACAAGTTACCTATCAGGATCCCTGTCGTTTGGGTAGATTTTCCGGTGTTTATCAGTCGCCGCGTGATTTGATCCAGGGGTTGGGGTATGAACTCAAGGAGATGGATCATAATCGGGAAGCCAGTCTCTGCTGTGGAACAAGCTGCTGGTCTTCCTGCGGGCAGGTGAACAAAAAGATCCAGGTAGAGCGGTTGAAAGAGGCAAAATCCAGCGGGGCAGAACTGCTGATCACGGCTTGTGTAAAATGCCAGATTCATTTTAAATGCGCTCAGAATGACCCGGTACTGGAAGAAGAAGTTCAGATCAATATCCGCGACCTGACCACATTAATTGCTGAACAATTATAGATATTCATCTAGGATGCAAACCCTATGGCTGATATCAAAGAGAAAATGACCGAGAGGAGGCTACCTTTGCCAGATAATAATTTACGCATTGGGGTTTTTGTTTGTGATTGCGGATCAAATATTGCCGGAACGGTGGACACTGAAGCTGTCAGGGAATATGCAGCCAGTCTGCCAGAGGTGACTGCGGCGATCCGGAATAAATATACCTGTGCAGATCCGGGTCAACAGGAGATACAACAGGCCATCATTGAACACAATCTCAATCGGGTTGTGGTTGCGTCTTGTTCACCAACTTCCTATGAGGTGATCTTCCGTAAATGTGTTGAGGGAGTTGGGTTAAACCCATATTTACTGGAGATGGCAAATATCAGGGAGCATTGTTCCTGGGTGACCGCAAGTGATAAAAAGGCAGCAACAGAAAAAGCAAAAAAGACAGTAAAAGTGGCTGTTGCCCGTGCTCGCTGGCTGATTCCCCAGGATGAAGAGCAAATCCAGGTGACCGATGCCGCCTTGGTGATTGGAGGTGGTGTGGCGGGAATCCAGGCAGCTCTTGATCTGGCTGATTCCGGACATCAAGTATACCTGGTGGAACGGGAACCATCTATCGGCGGAATAATGGCCCAGCTGGATAAAGTGTATCCGGATATCGAATGTAGTATTTGAATTCTTGGACCCAAAATGATGGATGTCGGTCGACATCCAAAAATCAAATTACTGACATTTTCAGAAGTAGAAGATATCGCCGGCTATGTGGGCAATTTTAAAGTACGGATCCGCAAAAAAGCTCGTTATGTAGACGAAACCGAATGCACTTCCTGCGGTGATTGTGTGGAGGTCTGCCCGATTGTAATCCCGGATGAATACCAGGAAGGTCTGGGAAGTCGCCGGGCGATTTTCCTCTCATTCCCCCAGGCCGTTCCTTCAGCATATATCGTGAATGCGGATGAATGCCTGGGCCAGAATCCCATTGCCTGCGGGAAGTGTATTGAAGCCTGCGAAAAATCCTGTATCGACTTTGATATGAAGGATGAAATTATCAATGTAGACGTGGGCGTTGTGATCGTTGCGACCGGTATGGATATATATGATCCAACACCTCTGAATGAATACGGCTATACAAGTTTTTCAAATGTGATGACCAGCCTGGAGTTTGAAAGGCTGATTTGCACAGGTGGTCCACTGGAAGGTCAATTGGGCAGGCCGAGTGATCTCGCCTTCCCGAAACGAATTGGTTTCATCCAATGTGTAGGGTCAAGAACCCAGGATCCGGAACGAGGAAACCCTTACTGCTCCAATTTCTGCTGCATGAACACTATTAAAACAACCCAATACCTGAATGATGCTCATCCAGAAGTGGAATCCACTGTGTTTTATACGGATCTGCGCGCCTTTGGCAAAGGGTTTGAAGAATTGTTGATGCGCAGTAAAGGAAACGGAGTAAAGTATATTCGAGGTTTACCTGGTGATGTGGTGGAGGATCCAAATACAGGAAATCTTCAGCTGACGGTGGAAAATACAACCCGCAACCGGCTGGAAAATCACAGTTTTGATCTTGTGGTACTGGCTGTAGGGGCTGTTCCGTCTGAAAATACAGAGACCATCCGTCAGATGGTCAGCCTCTCAAAATCTCCCAGTGGATTCTTGCGTGAAGCCCACCCGAAACTGCGCCCGGTTGATACACCTACGAAAGGTGTCTTTATTGCCGGTGGCGTGGAAAGCCCCAAGGATGTCCGGGGAAGTGTCACCCAGGCTAGTGCTGCAGCCTCCAGGGCTTCAATTTTGTTAAATAAAGATCAATTCTCGGTGGATGCCATCACCGCTGTGATCGATGAGGAATTGTGTAAAAATTGCGGCATTTGCGCGGATGTTTGTCCCTTCAGCGCCATTGTCTGGGAAAAAGGGCAGCCAGCCGAGGTCATCACCGCGGCCTGCACCGGTTGTGGAACCTGCGCGGCGGAGTGTAAATTCAATGCCATAGAAATGCGACATTTTTCCGATCAAGCCATTTATGCCCAGATTGACGCTATGCTGGAAGAAAATCCACAGGAATCGATTGTAACTTTCGCCTGCAATTGGTGCTCATACGCTGGAGCAGATACCGCAGGTGTGGGACGGATGCAGTATCCCCCCAATGCCCATATCATCCGGACCATGTGTTCCGGACGCGTAAGCCCGGAATTTGTCTGGTATGCCTTTAGAAAGGGAGCTCCCGTTGTCCTGGTGTCTGGCTGCCATTATGTGGACTGCCACTATATTGACGCCAACCGCAGCACCACCCGGCGTGTGGATGGTCTCTGGGACGGATTGGATAAAAATGGTGTGGATCCTGGGAGATTGATGCTGGAGTGGTGTTCCGCAGCTGAGGGAGCCCGCTGGCAGCATATCATGAAACAAGCTGAGGAAAAACGATTGGTAGTAGAAGAGGAAATGATCCAGGATACCCGCTCATTATTGAAGGAAGCCAGGGTTCCTGGTCCGCGCAATCCGAGGGCAAAAGATGAAAACCAACCGGCGGATTATCAGTGTCTGATTTGCGGGGACTCATGGAGTGGAACTTACCAATCTGATGCGGAGCGAACCTGTCCAGCTTGTCGATCCAACAGTGTACGCTGGATCCGTAAGCGCTGACTATGAGGAAAGATTTGATTTCCTTTCACTAACATCTAGCCATTTGTGTCCGGGCTGAAAACTGCGCCCTCTGTGAGGGTTTGGAACATCTGTAGGGGCGACCCGTCCTTTCGATACGCTGATACAATTCATCAGCTACTCAAGACAGGTGGGTCGCCCTTTTTAATTAATCTGTCATTGCGGCTATCTCACCCGGCGATTAAAATCGCGGGTTGTGCAACCTAAGTCCCACTTCAGTGGGACTCCTTCCCCATTTGTCATCCTGAGCCCTTCGACTCCATTCCATTCCTCCCTTCGATACCCCTTCGGTCGCAGGACAGGCCCGGCGAAGGATCCATGATGAGATCAAATTCCAAGGACAGGTCAAACGTTTTGGTTGTATCATCTCTTGATGGATTCCTCGTTGCACTCGGAATGACAAAAGGGTAGGGGCGACCCGCCGGGTTGCCCTTTTTGTTTTTGCCGAAAGAGCCCTTGCAAAAATTCCCAGAGCCCTTCGATTTCCATCTAGGTTTCCCTCGATGTCCACTCATGACAGGCGTAGTCGAAGGGCACAGGAGTGCTAGAGAGACCTCCGAGGTCCAAAGGACCTCGGAGGTTGTTATTACCTTAACAGATTTCCCTGTTTAAAAAAATAAGTGCAAAAAACTACGCTCCTTTCCCGGGGGCTTTCGGAGAAACCAATAAAATATAAAAAAAAGAGCCCGGAAATGAATCCCGGGCTCCTATATTTTAAAGTAATTTCCTAGGGGGTAGGAGTAGATTCTGCAATAGCTTCACCAGTCCAGATAAATACACGCGCTTCACTCTCGCTGCCAGCAGCCTCCCAGATTGAATTGCCGTTCTCATCCACATCTACCTGGCGGACTGTGTTGATGGTCCAGCGGTATATATGGGGGGAGTCTTCACTCGCCCGGAAGGATCCAGGAATGATGAATTTAGTATCCGTCACATACTCCACCAGTTTGCGGCCTTTTCCCTCGGTGAGATCCATCACAGAGACCTGGTAAGCCTCGTTGGCATTGATTAAACCTACAGATGACCATTGCAAGGTAACCTGGTTATCACTGAGAGAGAAAACTCCGCCATCCGGAGGCAGCAGCAGGTTGGGTGCCGGGTAGGGTGGGGGCGGCGTAGGTGTCGAGGAGGGACCCGGCGTTGCGGCCCGTTCACAAAGCGGAATAATAAGTGGGAGTCCTTCATAGACAGTGTTGCTCACCATGCCATTATAGGATTTAATCGCTTCTTCCGGCACGTTATAGTTCAGAGCAATAGTATTAAGAGTATCCCCTTCAGCGACTACGTAAGCAACTTTGTCACACGCTGCATGGGTACCTTCTATTCCGCTTAAAGTAGCAGTCGGGAAAGAGGTGGCTGTTGGTGTGGGATGTGGTATTCGCAATTCCTGTCCCTCAAACAACGTATCGCACGAAGCCGGGATACTGTTGAGGAGGACAATAGATTTTATCGAGACCTCAAACCGGGCAGCGATTGCCAGGCAGGAGTCATTGGCAACGACGACATAGGTTAATGGTGTGGGAGTCGGCATTGGTGAAGGGGTAGCCGTCGGCGGTTCCGGTGTTGTTGTAGGGGTCAATGTCACTGTTTGGGTCAGTGTGGGGGTTATGGTGGTGTCCACCATCGCGCCAGTTTGCTGTAAGGCCAGGTAAACCATCCCGGCGCCGATTGCCAGGAAAAAAACTACCAGTCCAATTACAGAAGGAAGTCCAAGGGTAATTTCGGGCATCCGCCCCCCGCGAACAACCAGGGCATCTGCCTTAGTTCCGTTTAAAGTACCGCCGCAAACCAGGCAGCGCTCCGCATCTTCCTTGATGCGGGTTCCGCAGGTTGGGCAAATTTTTTTACTCTCATTAGCCATAAGATCACTCTTTTTATCTTATTTTTGTCAATAGACTGCGGCAATTATACCAGAACATCGGGGGATGGATAGTGCCTGATAAAAGGTAGATTGATAAGGGAGTAGGGGGTCAAAATTAGTGGTTAGAAGTCAAAAAAGATGAATTACTGGAGGGGAAAAGGGGAGAAATACTGGAATTACCGGCAAATTGCTTATTCTTCTCGATGAAGGAGTTTGTCAGCTAATTCCCGCAGCGAATCCCCGGCTTTGCCTGCTGGTTGGGCATTTTCCAGGGCAGCGAGGGCGAGATCCGTCAGTCTGTCAGCAGTGTTTTGCGCATAGGCACGAGCCCCTTCAGCTTCCAGAATCCGGCTCAATTCCGAAGCTTCTTCACACTTGATTGATCCTGCGGACCAGCATTCATAAAACTCCTTTTTCTGCGCCAAGCCAAATAAAATCGGCAGGGTTTTTTTTCCAGTGATCAGGTCCCCGGTATTGGATTTGCCGATTTGTTCCTGGTCTCCCCAGATCCCTAAAATATCGTCCTGGGCTTGAAATGCCAGTCCAAGATAATGTCCAAAATCCCGGTAGTTGGATTGAATCGCATCGGGAACAGAAGCGCACAAGGCACCCACCTCCAAGCTGAACGCCAGCAGGGCGGCGGTTTTTCCACTCACCATTTGCCAATATTCTTCCAGGGAAACCGTATCCTGGTTTTCAAAGAGGATATCCAGGTGCTGCCCCTGGGTCAGGCGCAAGCAGGCGGCATGGAATATTTTTCCCGCCTGGAGAGCGATGTCTGCGGACAGGGTATTTTCTAAGTTCATCAGGGATAGATTTGCCAGGGCAAAAACGGCATCGCCTGTGTTGATGGCCTGGGCTTCTCCCCAGCTTTTCCACACAGTGAGCCTTCCACGTCGGAGTGAGCTGTTATCCTCGATATCATCATGGATGAGGGAAAAATTATGGATCAATTCTACAGCTGCGGCTGCTGGTAAAGCTGCTTTCCAATCTCCACCAGCTGCTTCCGTTCCCAGCAGAACTAAAAGAGGACGGATTTGTTTTCCTTCAGCTTTTGGACCTGCGTTTTCTCCGGTCCAGCCCAGCTGATAGGTAATCATTTTATGCAGTTCGGGTGTACCATGATCTGCAGATGAGGCGATGGCCGTCCTTAATTCCTCACGAAGAGCAGGCCTGGCTTTTTCGGCAAATGCGGAAAATCCGGAAGATTTGTTCATGAGGAGCTGTTTTTAATCAATTGAGAGCCGGAGAGGGCATCTAAATCACTGGCGCCGGCGGCAAACATACATATCTGGATCTCTTTTATTATTCTGTTGATCTCAGTTATCACAGCCTGAGGGGAACCTACAGCGGCTTTCAGGAATGGTCCGGCCAATCCACCCATCACTGCCCCAAGGGCAATACATTTGGCGATATCTATCCCGTTCCTTAATCCCCCGGAGGCAAATAGAGGCAATTCAGGAACAGCCGAATGAACGATTTGGACCGTTTCCGCGGTTGGAATTCCCCAATCTACAAAAGCGGAAGAGATTTTTTGCTGATCATCCGTTTCTGACCGATGCATTTCCACCTCGGTCCAGGAAGTTCCTCCTGCACCGGCAATATCCAGCGCTGAAACCCCGGCATTTTTTAATTGGACGGCTGCTTGTCTGGAGAATCCCCAGCCGACTTCTTTAGCGATCACCGGTACATCCAGGGTTTTACAAACTCTTTCAATTTTACCCAGCAGACCAGCAAAACGGGTATTTCCGTCCGGCATAACTGCTTCCTGGAGTGGGTTCAGATGCAGAATTAAAGCATCAGCTCCAATCATATCTACAGCCCGACGGCAATCTTCCACACTCATGCCATAATTCAGCTGCACTGCGCCAAGGTTGGCGAAAAGGAGAACATCGGGTGCAGCCTCTCGAACTTGAAATGTATCAACTAAATCGGGATCTTCCAGGGCAGCTCGCTGTGATCCTACTCCCAGGGGTATTCCTGTTTCCTGAGCAGCCGTCGCCAGGTTGCGGTTGATGATTCCCGCGTCTTCAGTTCCGCCAGTCATGGAAGATATGAATAGGGGGGCGGCAAGATCTTTACCAAAGAGGGAGAAATCAAGCTTGACATCATCCAGGTCCAGTTCCGGCAGCGCCTGGTGCGTAAACCGGTAATTTTCCAGTCCGGTAGTTAAACCGGAACGAACATTCTGGTCCAGATTTATCCTGATATGGTCTGCTTTTCTGCTGCTGGTGGAGGAGCTCTTTTTTGACATAAAAGGTCCTTATGATGCTGGTATGGTAACAGTCACCCCTCTCGGTGTCAACGTAGGTTCAGGTTGGTTCAGTGAACCTTGACATCTCCCTTCCTGCGGTTACAATACACACAAACTTGGAAAACGAAACGAAAACCCATTTAATTAGTTTACAAAGATATCATTGAATTATTAAGCTTGGAGCCAAGGAGGAGCCATCATGGCCGATACATTTGAACAGGTTAAGAATATAATTGTTGAATTGCTGGCGGTTGATCCGTCAAAAGTGACAAAAGAAGCTCGTTTCCGGGAGGATCTGGAAGCAGATTCCCTGGACTTGGTGGAGTTAATCATGGAATTTGAGGATGAGTTCGGGGGCGAAATTTCTGATGAAGATGCCCAGAAGATTTCCACTGTCGGGGATGCTGTCCAATTCCTGGAAGAAAAAATGTAATCCGAAAATGTTATGATAAAAAAAAGTCTGCCAAATTTGGCAGACTTTTTTGTTTCCCTTAGAGCAAAGAGGGGATTTCTTCCGGGTGTTTGGCGACTTTTACCCGGGCTTTCTCCAGGGCTTTGATTTTATCTTCTGCCAATCCTGTGCCTCCTTGAACGATAGCGCCCGCATGTCCCATCCGTTTTCCAGGAGGGGCGGTGCGGCCGGCAACAAAGGCAACCACTGGCTTAGTGACGTTTTTGGAGATATACTCTGCAGCCTGTTCCTCATCGGTACCACCAATTTCTCCGATCAGAACAATTTTTTCAGTACCAGGATCTTCCTGAAACATCATTAACGTATCAATGAAGTTTGTCCCGTTGATCGGGTCTCCTCCAATTCCAACGCAGGTGGACACACCCAATTTGAGATTTTTCAGGGCATACAGGATTTCATAGGTTAAAGTGCCTGAACGGGAGACTACACCAATATTTCCCGGGATGGCGATGTTTCCGGGGATGATTCCAACTTTAGCTTCAGATGGTGTAAGCAGTCCCGGGCAGTTTGGCCCTACCAGCCGGACATCCTTGTGATCTAAATAATTCCTGACCCGCATCATGTCAAGGACTGGCACTCCTTCTGTGATGCAGATGATTAATTCAATGCCGGCATCTGCAGCTTCAAACATTGCATCTGCGGCGAATCTTGCAGGAACAAAAATCACCGAAGCGTTTGCGCCGGTCGCATCCTTAGCGATTTTTACAGAATCAAAAACGGGGATTTTTCCATTTAAAACCCATTCGCCGCCTTTTCCAGGCGTAACGCCAGCGACAACCCGGGTTCCATATTCAACCATCTTTTCTGTGTGAAATATACCTTCCTGACCTGTAATTCCTTGGACCAGAAGGCGGGTATTCTTATTTACTAAAATGCTCATTCTTATCTCCGTGGATTCCTGGTTTGTAGATTTACCTTTTTGCAGCGGCAATAGCCATTTTGGCAGCTTCTGCTAATGTGTCTGCTGTTTCCATTGAAGCATCCTTCAGCAGCTGACGACCTTCTGCAGCATTGGTTCCAACCAGTCTGACGACCATGGGGACTTCGGTCTTAAGGTCCTTTAGCGCTTCCAGGATGCCCATTGCTACCAGGTCGCAGCGAGTAATTCCGCCAAAAATATTAAACAGAACGGCTTTTACGTTGGAATCCGAGAGTATGATCTCCAGGGCTGCAGCGACTTTCTCTGAACTTGCTCCCCCGCCAATATCTAGAAAATTCGCCGGTTCTCCGCCAAATAATTTGATGATATCCATGGTTGTCATGGCCAAGCCAGCGCCATTCACCATGCAGCCGATATCACCGCCCAGTTTAATAAATGATAATCCGTGTTCGCGAGCTTGAATCTCTGCCTCTTTGTCTACATCCAGGTCCCGGTATTTCTCCAGGTCAGGATGGCGAAATAGTGCGTTATCGTCCAGTACCATCTTTCCATCGACTGCCAGAAGTTGACCTTCTCCAGTAACAACCAGGGGATTGATTTCAGCCAGGGTGGCATCGCTGCCTACGTAAGCCTGCCAGAGGCCATGGGCGATTTTTCCAAAATCTCTCCACAGGTCTCGAGGGAGATCAATTCCGGCCGCCAGGTCACGGGATTGGTAACTTTGTAATCCCATCAAGGGATCAATATGGCATTTGATGATCTTTTCCGGGGTTTTATGAGCGACTTCTTCGATATCGATTCCCCCTTCTGCGGAAGCCATGATTACCGGTTTTCGTGCTGCCCTGTCATTCGTGATGCCCAGATAAATCTCATCCTTGATGTCTGCAGCTTCGTCTATCAAGACTTTACGGACCGGTAACCCTTTGATGGTCAGTTTCAGGATATCTTCCGCATGTTGAAAAGCTTCTTTTTGATCCTTGGCAACTTTGATTCCTCCAGCTTTCCCCCGGCCGCCTACCAAAACTTGAGATTTGACAACCACTGATCCGCCAAGCTCTTTCGCGATCTTCTGCGCTTCCTGGGGGGTTTCAGCAATCTCGCCTTTGGGGATCGGAATCCCGTACTCTGAAAATCTTCTTTTGGAATAATATTCATGAAGTTTCATATTATTTTCCATTCCCGTTTATATAGAGAATTTGGTTTAACATCGCGGAAATTATACCATGCAGGAATATACCATTGTGTGCCTGCAAAATGGAAATGTGATGAGCATCCTGTAAAAGATATGACTAATAATTGGGAAAGATCTGCGAAAAAGAAAATTGCTAAGCGGGTTAGACCCTCTTTTTCACCCAAGCCTGAATCGGGGGAAGCCGAAAAGCAAGCAAGATCAGGAGAATACCGGCATAACACCAGGTACTAGATGTGTTTTAGAGGCAATATCTTACCAAAAAAAACCTCCCATCTTGTTGAAGGGAGGTTTTCGAGTTTTTCCAGGATTGAATTTATGGAGGGGTAGGCAGGAAATGCAGTAAGCGGTTGTTTTTGGTGTCGCTGATCCAGATGCCGCCCTCTTCATCCGCGCTGAGACCGGTGGCATAGTTCAGATTTGATAAACCCTCCCCGTTTGTGCCCCAGGTAGAGACGACTTCACCATCTGGTTCGAAGACCAGGATTCTGGAAAGTTCAGGATCGCTGACGTACACATTGCCATCAGCGCCGATTGTCAGGTAGGGTTTATTATCCAGGGATTGACCGTACCAGCCTTCCACATTCCACTTGCTCACAAAATTCTGTGCAACCCCGTTAATGTCCGGCGAAAATACTTGTATCCGCTGATTCCAGGTATCCGCAACATATAAGTTGCCCTGATCGTCCAGGGCTAACCCGGAAGGTTCGTCAAATTGACCATCACCCATTCCGACATCTCCAAACTCGATCAGGAATTGGCCATCAAGATCAAAGACAACAACCCGTTTGTTGCCTGTGTCGGAAACATATACATGTCCCTGTTTGTCTACTGCCACATCCCTGGGACCCCAGAATGCATCCGGGGTTTCCCTCTGTCCGAATTTCCCCCAACTGGTAACAAACTCTCCCTCCATGGTGAATTTTTGGATGCGGTGGTTCCAGGTATCAGCTATAAAGATAAAACCATCGGAACTTATAGCAATTCCCCAGGGTTCATTAAATGTTCCCTCCAGCCCGGTACCTGATTCTAAAGTGCCGAATCCTCCCCAGGAATTGAGGATTTCTCCTTCCTGTGATAGATGAAGGACCTGGTGGTTGCCTGTATCGAGTACAAAAAGAGTTCCGTCAGGGGCCACTTCCACGTTGCGGGGAGAGAGCAGGTCCAATTGATCGAGGTTTATATCTGCATCTAAAGTAAGTTCTTTTCCTTCATAAGGGTCTGACATGATGTTTACGAATTCCATGTCAGGAGAACCATAATTCCAGACTCGAGCGGCGATATCCTTTCGAACGTAAAGCTTCATTTGATCTGCCGGACTCCAGTTGGCTAAAGAAATTGTTTTATTGGTTGCCTCAGCATATTTCTGGTAATCTCGCAGGAGCCAGATACGGAAGATCCCTTCCCGTAGAGCTGGATCTGTCAGCGCATTGCCTATTCGTTCCCAGGTTAAGTTGTAATAATCCTGGTTGGGCCACACGATCCGGTTATAAGTAAATTCATAGTAAGCGCTGCCTACCACCGGTTCCAGTTTAGCGTAGTTGTTATTACCTACCAGGATTACCGGCGAATTTCGCAAATCCCGGGTGGGATTTTCCGCGTAGTAGCGCTGATTATCATAATTCCTGAGGTACCACCAATAAGGATAGGTGGTTTCATTATCAAAGGCGACTTCCATCGCTAGCCCATCGCTGGTTCGGTAGGAGAGTTCTTCGATCTGAGCCAGCGCTTCCTTAATTCCTCGCCCCCCGTGGGCGTAAACCAGGTATTCTGTGGGATCGTCATAGTTGATAAAGGCAGCCTGGACAGCAGTATGGGTGGTCAGCACGACCAGAACCAGGCTCAAGGATAAGGTAGTTGAGATCCAGAACTGATTTGGTTTCCAGGATTTAACCAGCGCCCAGAGCAAGTATCCGCTGATCACGCTGATCAGGAAGGAGGCCATGAAGTTTCCAGAAGCTCTCAGCTGGAACATTTCCTGACCCTGAAAAGGAGGATTTGTAGAAAGCAGAGATCCGAATACTTTGGTAAATCCAGTCAGGAAAACCAGTATAAGCAGGATGACTACCCAGCCGTTGTTTTCCGAGAAGGACTTCCGATCAAAGCGGGCCATTAATTTCTGGAATCCCCAGGCCGAAAGCAGAATCAACGGGAAGGCAATATGGACTGTCAGCCAGGGCATTTTCTCTCCCGCGATGGGATAGGCGATCAAGCTAGTTAGGGACCAGAAAGCCAGTAAAGCGAAAACGGGCACCTTCTGATCAATTTCTTCGGTGTTTGTTACCTCAGCATCAGGTTCAGGGGGATGATGGAATATTCGTTTTATCCCTACACCAATAACTGTTGCCAATCCACCCAGGGCAGGCAGATATTCATAGATTGGAATCTGGATCAGCCAATAGTAATACCAGGGCTGGCTTCCGCGTTCAACTGCCTGTTGATTAAGCCAATATCCCAGGGATCCTACCAACCCGGTGAAAAAACCCGTTCCATTGGTAAAAACCGTTGTGTAAAAAATAGTAAAGGGAATATAAAATATGGCCGCATTTATCAGCCATTCTTTGCGATTCCATAACAATCCAACTGTGATAGATACAGCCGTCAAGATCAGGATAATCACACCGGTTTTTAGCATCCCAGAAGCGGAATAATCAAGAGAGTTCATTCCCAGGATATTAGCTGGAAATGGTGCCAGCTGAGGAAGAACCAGTGTTCCTAGAAGGAGCAAGGCGCTGAAAGAAGGCAGCTGCTTAAGTTCTTTCCAGGCAAATCCTCGAATAGAGCAGTAAAGAGCCCCTAATAAGAAGACCCCGACCAGTCCCAGGGGAATTGCCATCATCGGATCTATACCTGCCGGCTGTTGATCCGGTAGTGGGAATTCAGGCGTTATCTGTTGAACAACAAAACTGATACTGAGGAATAATCCCGCCAGGATTAATCCAATCTGGAAAGGTTTTCGAAATGCAGGTTTTTCCCATTTCCGTTTTGTTAAATCAGATACAAAGACCAGCCCAAGGAATACCATAGCCTGGGCTGTGTATATAAAGGCGGTTTCCTTGGTAGTAAAATGCAGCACGGTAGCTGCTGTTAACCAGTATAAAAAACGCGGGGAACTGGTTTCCAGGTAGCGCAGTATAGCCCAGAGTGTCACTACTCCAAAAAGGGTAGAGAAGGATTCATTCCGGACATAACGGCTGTAATAGAGCATGAAAGGAGAGATCAAAAACATCAGGGCTGCTGCGAGGGTTCCCCAGCTGCCGAGATACCGGCGGTATTTCCAAAGGAACAGGATAGTTATTACACCGGTGATTGCGGCTGGGATTCGGGCTGTATAATCACTATCTCCCAGGAGAAAATAAATCAGGGCAAGAAAATGGAACTGGAAAGGACCATGGGTGATGGGATCATGGCTGTAGCCCATTCCCCTAAATAACCTCCAGGCGTAATACACATGCGAAGTTTCATCATGACTGATAACCCGCGCACCCAGATCGTAAAACCGGGAGATGACAGCGAGCAGCAGGATGATCCCAAAGATGATGATCTCCCAGGAGATTTTTATGTTGGATAAGGCAGTTTTATCCAGCCAGGATTCTTTATTTTGATCGGCACTGTTTTCCATGATTTGTCCCTTTTTTGTTTTAGGTACCTTTCAACGCAGTGATCTCTTTTTTGCTCAGTTCCCGCCATTCTCCAGATTTTAGTTCACCCAGATTTAAACTGGCAATCCTGACCCGGATTAACCGTTTTACGGGCAGGCCAGATGCGTCTCCCATGCGGTGGATCTGGCGGTTTTTTCCTTCTTTAAGTATAACGCCAAGCCAGATTCCGTCTCGATCATGTTTTTCAATCCACACTTCAGCAGGTAATGTACGGATATTATCCTCCAGTTTTATCCCTTTTCTCCAGGCATTAAGCTGCTCTTTTGAAGGTTTCCTGGTGACAAGAACCCGGTATTCCTTCTCATGTTTATAACGGGGGTGGGTGAGGAAATTGGTAAGCTCCCCATCATTTGTCATCAAAACCAGGCCTTCACTGGTGAAGTCCAGGCGCCCGACGGGAAATAATCGCCCTGGCAGGTTGATTAGTGATCTGACAGTAGGGCGGTTGTCTGGAGAGGTGACAGTCGAGAGGACTCCTTTCGGTTTGTGGAGAATGATATAGCGCTGCTGTTCCGGGGAAGAAATAGGTTTTCCATCTACTGAAATTTTATCCTCATTTGGATCAGCTTTCATACCCAGGGATGCTGTTAAACCATTTACTTTCACCCGTCCTTCGCTGATTAGAGTTTCACAGCTTCGGCGAGATCCATATCCGGCTTGAGCGAGGATTTTCTGAAGTCTAATTTTCATACTCTCAGGTGCTGTACAGCAAGATGGAATACAGGAAAGTTAGTAGGTGCTCTGTTTAGCCTTTCAGTACTTTGGGATCGGTGGATTCCTGGTGTTCTTCAAATTCCAGGGGAGGAAGTTCTTCATAAGAAGCCAAACCAAAATATTTCAGGAACTCTGTTGTTGTGCTGTAAAGAATGGGACGTCCTGGACCTTCTGCCCGACCGACATCATCAATCAATCCTTTGCTCAATAATGTCCGCAGTACACCATCACTGTTTACTCCTCGGATGGAGTCGATTTGGGGTCTGGTAATTGGCTGTTGATAAGCAACAATGGACAGTGTTTCCAGCGCTGCCTGACTGAGTGTGCTGGTAGTCTCCAATTCCAGGAGACCTTCAATTATATGGGCTGCTTCCGGTGCGGATGTGATCTGCACTTTTCCGTTATGGTGCTGAAGGCGGATACCCCGACCAGCGTAGAGTCCATTAAGCTCTTCAATTGCGGTTTTTACGACCCGGGGAGTTACATCCAGCAGGGCTCCAATTTGATTAGCGTTGATAGGTTCTGGAGATACAAAAAGGATTGCTTCCACCAAAGCAGTAAGGTCGAGAGATTGTTTCTGGTCCGAATCTGAGAATTTTTCTTCTGTCATGCTATAATCTGGAATTAGAATGGATAAGGAGGTTTTTTGACCCTCTTAATTGTATTAAATGAGATACAGATTTCTATCATGAGATTATACCATTTTATTAAAGTCGTACTTGCAGCCTGTATTCTTCTCCTTGCCGGATCAGCCTGCTCTTCTTCTCCTCCGCCACCTACTCCTCAGGAAGAAATTTCTGTCCAGATAGAAGTGGATGGACAATTTTTGACTGCCTCAGTTCCAGCTGGAAGCGCAGTGAGTATTGCTCTGGAATCGGCTGGAATCACGTTGACAGGGAAAGACCGAGTGGAGCCTGCGGGAGTTGTTTTACTTACAGATGATGCTGAGATCCGGGTAATCCGGGTAGAAGAAATTATCGAAACCGAGCAGGTAGTTATCCCATTCCAGGTAATCCGCCAACCTACAGAAAACCTTCCTACGGGGCAGGAAAAGCTGCTGCAAGCAGGCAAGAATGGACTCAAAGAAGTTGCTTATGTGCGGGTCTTTGAGGACGGACAGGAAATTTCCTTCGGGGAAATTAACAGCTTGGGAATAGATGAAGCTGTGGATGAAATAATCCTGGTTGGAATTCAATCCTCGATTGCCCCGATTGCCCTCCCCAGTCCCCTGGTATATATATCCAATGGAAATGCCTGGATGATGGACCAGTCGACTGCGAATCGATCCCTGATAGTCCCCACTGGAGACCTGGACGGCAGGATTTTCCGTCTCTCCAAGGATGGGAATTGGCTCCTTTTTTCCCGAACTGAAGAGGACGAAGACATCATTAACTCTCTTTGGGCAATCGAAATTGGCTCTTATGGAAATACGCTTGTGGAGCTGGATACCGAAAATGTGATCTATTTTGCAGATTGGGTGCCGGGAACAGAACAGGTATTTGCTTATTCGACGGTGGAACCCAGGATTTCCGCTCCTGGCTGGCAGGCGAATAACGACTTAATTGTAAAGAGATTCAGCGAAAGCGGCTGGACATCAACAGTTGAAATCCTGCAGGATACCTATTACGGGGGTGGTTTTTACGGCTGGTGGGGAACAGATTTTCAATACTCCCCTGAGGGGGATTTCCTAGCCTTCGCGAGTCCATCCCAAGTCGGGATCATTACCACAGCGGAAGATGAAGATCAAGAAAAAATAATATTACTGGAACTCACTACCTATAAAACCCAGGGCGATTGGGCCTGGATGCCCGGTATCGGTATAGGCCCACTAGGCAACGTGATTTATTCAGTGGATCATGTTGCCCAGGAAGGCAACCCGTCTACTGAGGAATCCCCGGTCTTTGATTTGGTAGCGATTCCATTAACTGGCGGGGGTGCGAGACGGATCGTTCATGATGTTGGCATGTTTGCCTACCCGCTGCCTTCCCCGGTTCGAGCGAAACCCTCCGGAGAAGCCTCTTTCCAGGTGGCCTATCTGCAGGCAGTGTTCCCGGAAAGGAGCGCGACCAGCAACTACCGGGTGGCATTGATGGATCGGGATGGATCCAATCAGCATCTGGTTTTCCCCGCAATTGATAAACCCGGACTGCAGCCTTCACAAGGATGGGGAGCCTGGTCTCCAGAGGAATTTGAAGCTGGAACTGATTATCCGTTAGCTGTGATCTATGAGGGAAATATCTGGATTCTCAACCTGGGAACCGGTGATTTCTGGCAGGTTACGGGAGACGGGCGAGTGCAGGGATTGGATTGGTAAGAAAGGAGAAAAGATGAGAATTATTGTCACAGGTGCAGCAGGATTCTTGGGATCTCATTTATGTGATCGATTAATAAAAGAAGGTCACGAAGTCATTGGGTTGGATAATTTCATCACCGGAAGATCTGAAAATCTAGCTCATTTGGGGAACCAGGAGCGCTTCACATTCATCGAACACGATGTTTCAAACTTTATTGAGGTACCGGATGACAGGGTGGATGCGGTAATGCATTTTGCTTCGCCAGCCTCTCCTAATCCAAACTCTCCCTATGGATATGTGAATCTACCCATTCAAACCATGAAAGCAGGAGCACTGGGGACTTTAAATTCTCTCGGTGTAGCCCGGGCCTACAATGCCAGATTTTTACTGGCATCCACCAGCGAGATTTATGGAGATCCGCAAGTCCATCCCCAACCAGAAACATATTGGGGTCATGTGAATCCAATCGGGGAGCGTTCGGTTTATGATGAGGCAAAACGTTTTGCAGAAGCATTAACGCTGGCTTATCATCAATATCACGGGATTGATACCCGGATTGTCCGCATATTTAATACCTACGGTCCCCGGATGAGGTTGGATGATGGCCGTGCTGTTCCCAATTTTATTGACCAGGCACTGAACGGGAAGCCGCTTACTATTTATGGGGATGGATCTCAAACACGGAGTTTTTGTTACGTAGATGACTTAATTGAAGGGATTTACCGCTTGCTTCTCTCTGATGAACATCTGCCTGTAAATATCGGTAATACGGATGAAAAGACAATTCTAGAGTTGGCCGAAAGCATTAACAATTTATTCGAAAATGATGGTGGATTGACTTTCCTGCCTGATAAACGGGGGGAGGGTGACCCACAGCGCAGGCGTCCTGACATCAGCCGGGCGTTAAAAATTCTAAATTGGAAACCAACTATCGGCCTCGAAGAAGGTTTAAAGAAAACCATTCCTTACTTCCAGGAAAATATTTAATCTCTGATGAAAATTAAAAGCATATTGAATGATCCCCTGGAGCGGGAAAGATTCCTGAAATTCAGTGCTGTGGGCGCGTTTGGAGCCCTGGTCGATTTCGGCACCTTCCATTTGCTGATGAGCCTGCTCGGTATCTCGCCTGTTTTGTCCCAGGTATTTTCCTTTACAGCAGCAATTATCAGCAATTTTATCTGGAATCGGTTCTGGACCTATCCAGATTCCCGATCTAAGCCGATAACTCATCAGCTGGTTACTTTTTTTGCAGTAAATATCGTCGGTTTGGGAATCAGAACACCGATTTTCGCCGGGCTGGAAGACCCGTTACGAAGGTTGTTTGACCAGGTACAGTTCCTGCCGATTGGTTTCGTGACCGCGGACCGGCTTGGTTATACCTTTGCTTTAGGTGTAGCGGTGGTGGTTGTTATGTTCTGGAATTTCTTTATTAATCGAGTCTGGACTTATAACGACGTGGATTGAGTGGTTACAGCAGACATCATCAGACCTCCGAGGGTTACCACAACCCGGAGGTCTGATTTTATATCATTTAGTGCAATTAGACAGCCCTGACCCAGTTAGGGAGAGGGATTGCTCAGACAGGTAAACCCATCTCCATAATAGCCCGGCAAACAGGTGCATGTATATGAACCTAGAGTATTTGTGCATGTTGCATTTACATCACACTCAGCTATCCCCGCAAGACACTCATTAATATCTATACATGTAATATCATTCCATGTATACCCTGCATCGCATGCGCAATAATAACCCGCTGGAGTATCTTCGCATGTGCCTTCACCACAAATACCAGGATACAGCGCACATTCATCAACATCACATACCCCGCCTTCATCTATTTGTCCATTGCAGTTATTATCATAGCCGTCACAGATTTCCTCGGCACCCGGATGAATGGATGGATCATTGTCGTCACAATCCGTGGCATCTTCCACGAAACCCTGAGGTTGGATGTCCCCGGTAAAGCTCATGGATGGGTCTCCGTACCCATCTCTATCCGCATCCCGGTACCATGTCTGGGTTGTTGTGGTTCCTTCATCGATTTCCCCGTCGCAGTCATTATCTATTCCGTCACAAACTTCGTTAGCTCCAGGGTGAATGGATGGATTTGTGTCATCACAATCCACTGATAATGGGTATCCGTCGCCATCGAAATCTATATAAGATTCTAGATACTCAATCCTACTTAGAATTATGCCAAGTTCTTCAGAAGAAATCCCAGAGTCCCCTTTAATTCCTTGAATCCCTTGAGGTCCCTGCTCCCCCTGAGGACCTGCAGGCCCGATATCACCCTGCGGTCCCTGAATACCAAGGTCACCCTGATCCCCTTTGGGGCCACGATGGTTCCAGGTTATCAAGGTATCATTATTCTTGCAGGTCTCATTTTCCTCAACCATAAAAATCGTCCCGCTGGCATTGTTCACACAGGCGTAGTATGTGACAGTATCTTCTGCCAGGGCGATGGTCACTCCAACCGCCATTAATAAAACGATGATGCCTCCGAACCAAAAGAATTTGCTTTTCATGATTATCTCCTCTTCGACAAAGCTTGAAATATAAAACAGGAAAACGAGTATTTCCCTTTATCCAAAACGCTGAATCTCTCACCTCCTTTAAACGTAATATTTACCCGGTATCCAACCGGATTTCATCAAAGAATAATCAATTCCATCGCACGTTGTTTTGGATTGCAGCGACGTGTTGAGAGGTCAACTGATTTTCCCTCGCTTTTCTTGTTAATCAGCTGCACGATAGAAATGTTGGGAAGTGTGTTGAACGGGGCTGGATGTTTGATGTTTTATGATAAGAGAGCAACGCAAGACGAGGGCATTGAAGATTCTTGTGAGTAGTGAAATATGTCACAAGTATTATAACATAAATACCACAGCAGACCTCCGAGGTTACCACGACCTCGGAGGTCTTTGTTTAGAAAAGACTGTAATTTGAGTATAATGAATGCAGAAACCAGAGATTAAGGAAAGCCTATGGATGAGAAAGAGATTATTTCCAACCAGGAAGAACCTGAGCTCATTACTAAAGTGGGATCGCTTCAGGAATTACTTGAGCGTGCATCAGGTGTGCGGGCCCTGCTTGATTATGAGCACGAAGATGCCGGCTTAGCGGAGAATATCCCTTTTCCGTTTTTAGCATTGGTAGGTCAATCGCAAATGAAGCTGGCTTTGCTGCTCTCTCTGTTGAATCCCAACCTGGGGGGCGTGCTGCTGATTGGGCCGCGGGGAACCGGCAAAACGACCGCAGTGCGGAGCCTGGTGGATTTACTGCCTGACATAAAACGAAGCCTGTGTTATTACGGCTGCATGGAGGAAGATGTGGAAGCAGGCGGGATGGATGCAGTCTGTCCTGAATGCGCCAAAAAATTTGGTCAAGGCGATCCTTTGACCAAGTTTGAGAAAGTCAACCTTGTGGAATTGCCGCTTAATGCCACCCTGGAAGATGTGGTCGGCGGATTGGATCCCAGGGAGAAGGCTCATTCCCGGCTGCGGTTGAAACGGGGCATATTGTCCCGGGCAGACCGTAACTTACTTTATGTAGATGAAGTGAACTTGCTCACAGACCAGATCGTGGATGCCATCCTGGATGCCTCAGCTCAAGGGCAATATACTGTCCGGCGGGGTGCGATGTCGGCTACCTATCGATCCAATTTTTCCCTGATTGGGTCAATGAATCCTGAGGAGGGGCATTTGCGCCCCCAGATCATGGATCGTTTTGGGTTGAGGGTGGTTGTAAAAGGATTAGAGATAAAAGAAGACCGCCTGGAAGCCTATCAGCGGACCCGGGCTTATAAGGAAAACAACCGGGCATATGCTGCCCAATATGGGCCTTCTACCCAGGTGTTCAGGGAGGAAATCCAGGCCAGTCGGGAAAAAATGAAGGGCGTTGAACTCCCGGATAAGATTGCCCAAACCGGTTTGGAATTAATTGAAAACCTGGAGCTGGACTCTCTCCGGGCAGAGATCACGTTATTTGAAGCTGCCAGAGCCCATGCTGCGGCAGATGCCAGGGACCAGGTCAATATGGAAGATATTCGCGTTGTAGCTCCCATGGCGCTTCGCCTGCGGCGGTCCAGTTTTATTGATCAGTATCTCGCCGATCAGAGTACAGAAACCGAACTGCTCGAAAAAGCCATAAACGAACTTATTCCCGTAGAGGACTCCAAAAAGGATTAGCCAGAGATGGGTAATTTATCAGTCATCGGGGGGAAAGTTAAGGGTTTTAACCTGCTGTCTGTTCCCGGTGAAGGGACCAGGCCGATCATGTCCAAGGTCAAAGCAGCCTTGTTTAATATTGTCTCTCCTTATATCCTGGAGTCTACCTGGTTAGATTTATTTGCCGGCACAGGGAGCGTGGGAATTGAAGCGCTCAGCAGAGGAGCAGCTTTTGCCAGGTTTATCGATAATCATAAAGGTGCCATAAAAACGATTAACTCCAACCTTGATCACACGAAGTTAGCAGATCAAGCAGAAGTCTGGCAAAAAAATGCTTTATCAGTTCTGGATGGTGCAGCTGACCGCAAATTCGA
>Ga0255364_10077_pt1 | contig 26519 bp, 31 predicted proteins | sample ANMaggSSYBR01G12_FD_182087 | JGI IMG/M metagenome (GOLD analysis project Ga0255364, IMG submission 182087) | Sediment cell enrichment communities from methane seep in Santa Monica Basin, California, United Staets - ANME aggregate JGI... | ecosystem: Environmental > Aquatic > Marine > Cold seeps >...
TGGTATTAGCGAAGGACCCAATGTGGACCAGGGCGCAAACCTGGCCTTGTGGGCCGAAGCCATTTGGATGCCATCTGTGTGGATCACCGATCCTCAAGTGCGCTGGGAACCAATTGACGAGTATACGGCGGTACTGGTTGTGCCTTTCGGAGAGGAAGAAGAATGTTTTACCGTGAGTTTTGACCCCCAGTCTGGTTTATTGCGTTCAATGGAATCCATGCGCTACAAAGAACCTGACAGCGGGGATAAGACCCTCTGGCTGAATGAAGTTATGGAGTGGAACTCTCTTAATGGAAAAATGATCCCTGTACTCACTACTGTTACCTGGTTTGATGAAGGGACACCCTGGGCAATTTTCACTGTCGAGGAAGTAGTCTACAACGTGGACGTAGAAGACTACATCCGCGCCAATGGACCCTAAAGGAGAATATTATGACTGAAAATCGTTTGACAAAAGCATTTCTCATTTTTGCAGCCATCATACTTGCCTTTCACGGTCTAATCCACCTGATGGGCACCATTACATACCTGCAGATTGGCACTATTGAAGGGTTTACCTATAAGACCACACTGCTCAACGGTCGCTGGGATTTAGGCTCAACCGGCATAGCTATTTTTGGCGCTTTATGGGCTGTAGCGGCAAACGGATTTCTTGCTGCAGCAGTATCCATACTGGTCGACCGGGACTGTGCACAGCCTATGTTGGTTGTCATGACACTATTTTCGTTAACTCTCACTGCCCTCGATTGGAATACGGCTTTTGCCGGAACGATCATGAATCTAGTAATTCTGTTCGCCTTCTGGCTTGGTCATAAGTGGCATCCTGGTTCAGACTTGAGAAAACCTGCCTACCAGACCAGGTTTAAATCTCAACCATTGGCCAACCATTTATCTCCCCAAATGCCTGATGCGTTCGGGGAGATAAAGTTTTATGCTGTAGGTAAGAATTATTAATGCTTCCACGAAGCAATGGAGATACAAGATGAACGATTACTTAATATTTGTTTACTCTATCAATAAAATGTCCGAGCTGCATTGTCAAGCTGAAAAAGAGCGCTTGATTCGAGAATATTGCCGCCCGGGAAAAATCAATGTTTTCAGTTGGGTGATGGGAATCATCCTCGTCTGTTTGGGAATTGCGCTTTTCATCAGCTAGAGCGTAATCAATGTGGATTGTTAGTGAATCCTAACCCCTCTGATGTCCCTGAAATTTCCGCGGCTGCTGTTGAAATTGTTATCTGGCTGGGAAGCTGGACAAAATATCATAATGACTGGAAAAGCTTAACTTATCAAGGAGAAACATAATGTTCAATTGGAACCTGATCACAATCCTGGTACTGATTTCCTTCCCGGGGATCATCGTTACTACCCCTGGCCTGGTGCGCAGCATCACCCGTGCCCTAAAACCTAAACTACCAGAGGGCAAGACCCTGCCCTCTGCTCCTGTTCTTGGCATTCTCCTCGGTCTGGAGGTACTCATCCTGGTATCAGGCTCTGCTATATTAGGCAACCTGGCAGCCCTCAAAGTTGGACTGCGAGCGCCTTTCTTCGAGGCCTTGGCTTCCGGCGGAGACATCTGGGCAAGCGCAGCACCGCAATTTCTACCCCTGCTGATTGGCGGGATCATCGGTGGACTGGTCCTCGTAGCTGGATATTACCTGATCTTCCGCCCCCGCCTGGACTCGGGGACCGTGCAAAGCATGGAAGGCTTACGTTTGGAAATGGGCCTACCCGGACGCCTGCTCTACGGTGGAATCCTGGAAGAAGTGCTCACCCGCTGGGGAATGATGAGCGCCTTCGCCTGGTTGGGAATGAAACTGACCGGATCTGCCAGCCCCGGTGTTTTTTGGGCTGGGATCATCATCTCAGGTGTTGTCTTTGGCCTGCTGCACATCCCCAACTACATCATCGCCGGCTCCCGCCTGACCGCGACTTTTGTCGCCTTGATGCTGTTCCTCAACCTCTGGGCTTCGCTGGTTTTTGGTTGGCTGTTCTGGCAGTACGGCCTGCTAGCTGCCATCGGAGCGCATATGCTCTTCCACCTGGTCTGGTTTCCGTTTGACCTGCATTTTGCCAAAGCTGCAAAATCAGATCAGAACCCAATCATCATCACTCCCGATCTCTCACTGGACGCTTCGGAGATGAAATAGCTGTAGAAGCCTTTATATCGTGAAAAGTATTAACACATATTTGACAATAATTATCATTAATTTTATTTAGAAAGGAGAACTAAATGAATAAAACCAATTCTATCCGCCCCCAAATTCCAGTAGGTGTCTTTTTTATTGCAGGTTTCTACCTGTTTGGAGCCATCCTACTTCTCATCAGCCTTTTCATTAATCCCGTTGTAGTCAGCCGCACCGTTGCCCAGGCACACAGTTTACCGCCAGTCGTTGATGCATTTATTCTTCCAGTCATTGTCTGCCTTGCCCTTCTCATAGCTTACGGGCTTTTTACACGCGCTCGTTGGGGATATTTCCTGACCCTGATCTACCTCATCATTTTTGGTAGTGTAAGTTTTTGGCTGGTGAGTCAAAATATCCAGCAGCCGTATATAGGAAATACCACCTGGTCCATTTTGGCGCTGTTATTCCTGATCTGGAAATGGAAATACTTCTTATCTAAATAAACCTGTCCATTTGACCAGGTTCAAATCTCATCCCCTGACCAGTCCCAAATCCCCCCACTTCGCTGATGCGGTTGGGGGGATTTCCTTTTACTCTATATCTTGAAGGCAAACGAATTTAACAGTCCTCAAAAAGAGGCTGCAATCAACAGAGTTATTAGGAGAATTCAATGAAAGGAAATACCAAAATTATCCTCATCCTGATTGGTGCTATGGTGTTTATTAGCCTATCTGGGTGTACAAACAACGGAGGGATCAATATCGATCCCGCGCAAATATCCAATATTAAATCTGATATTGCTGATTTTGACCTTCCCCCTGGGTACAGCACCGATTTCAGCACCAGCTTGATGGGCTACACCGTGATCGCTTACAGCAACGGGAATGGCTTAAGCCACATATGCCTGATCCAATCCGAAAAAGAAACAGACGGTGAAAAACTGGCCCAAATACTATCTGAACTAGTCGTCGGTTCTGGCGATCCGGAGACCCAGATGACTGTTATTGAAACTCGTACGGTTCGTGTCCGCGGCCAGGAAACGACCCTGGTCATCAGCGATTGTATTAATTCAGAGGGCACCACTTTCCGCCAAGCAGCTGCCGCTTTCCAAGGCAATGGTGGGCCAGCATTGATCGTATTCTCAGAACCCATCGAAGATTGGAATTGGGCTACATTAAACACACTCCTGGCATCGGTTCATTAATAAGAACCCCATCGAACCCACAAGAAACCAATCAAAAAATAAATCATTCGGAAGGTTACTTTTTGAGGAGTTCACATGGCAACACAATTTTCAGTAAAAGATAACATAGCGTGGAAAGGCACTTTCTTCACGATCTGGGGGGGGCAGGCACTCTCACTTTTAGGCAGCCAGTTGGTCCAGTTTGCCCTGATCTGGCACCTGACCGTAAAGACAGGTTCAGCGACGGTGCTGGCAACAGCCTCCCTGGTGGGGATGCTGCCCCAGGTAATCTTAGGTCCGCTTGTCGGCACCCTGGTAGACCGCTGGAATCGCCGCTGGATTATGCTGCTTGCCGACAGCATCATCACCCTGGCCACCATAGCCCTTGTCGTTTTATTTGCCATGGATGCTGCTGCGATCTGGCACATTTACCTGGCGATGTTCATCCGCTCCCTGGCAGGAAGCTTCCACGGGAATGCCATGAATGCTTCGACATCGCTGATGGTTCCAATTGAGAAATTAACCCGGGTCCAGGGAATCAACCAGATGCTTAACGGCGGCCTGAATGTGGTTTCCGCCCCGATGGGAGCCCTCCTCCTGGGAGTACTGCCCATCCAGGGAATCCTTATCATCGATGTGATCACCGCCTTGATCGCGATTCTTCCGCTGGCCTTTATCCAGATTCCGCAGCCGGCACGTATCAGTCAGGAAGAGATGGATCACGATGTGCAAACAACCGTCTGGGAGGATTTTAAAGCTGGTCTCCAGTATATGCTTGGCTGGCCAGGATTATTAATTGTCAGTCTGATGGCAGTGGTAATTAACTTTGTATTCATGCCTGCTTATTCATTGCTCCCTCTCCTGGTCAAAGATTATTTTGGTGGAAATGCAATTCAACTCAGCTGGGTAGAATCCGCGATTGGGATTGGGGTTATCGCTGGTGGGGCGCTGTTGAGCGTTTGGGGCGGTTTCGAGCGCAAGACACTGACATCCATGATTGGGTTAATGGGATTGGGAGCAGGTACTCTTATCCTTGGCCTGGCTCCTTCCTCCGCAATTCTTTTAGCTGTCGGCGGCGCGTTACTTATGGGCTTGATGAATCCTATCACCAACGGACCGATCTTTGCTGTAATCCAATCCACTGTCGAACCCGACATGCAGGCTCGGATATTCTCTCTATTAACCAGCCTTTGTGGGGGAATGGCGCTGGTTGGGTTAATGATTGCTGGCCCGGTAACTGATAATGTTGGAATTCAATCCTGGTTTTTAATCAGTGGGGCACTGTGTGTTTTGATGGCCGTGGCCGGTTTGTTTACTCCAGCCGTGATGAATATCGAAGAGAAACGCAGCGCCATGTTCGATAAACTCATCCCGGATTCTGAACGGATAGCAACCAAACCATGATTATTCTCAATTATCTGAGCTTTCAGCAAATTTTATGGCTTGTGCCCATTCTTTTTGCCATTCAAATTATCTTTTTTATCCTGGTTTCGCCTGAGCTGGGTGAATATTTCAAAACCCCACAGATTAATATCAAAAACTACCGGAAAAATAACCGGGAAGGGTTCAAAATGACAGCAACCACCGCTGAACCACCTTCTCTTGAAATCTGGCTGATCCTCTCTCTGGGACTCTCCATTCTCAGCCCCTACCGCAGAAACTTTGCAAGCCTTAGAGACCTGCCCATCTGACCAGGTTCAGGTCTCATCCCCTGACCAGTCCCAAATCCCCCCACTTCGCTGATGCGCCTGGGGGGACATTATTTTATCCTATAGGTAGATTTTTTATTGAGGAGATAAAGCATGATCCAACCTAATGATTCTATGATAGAGACTCCCGGCCTGAACCAATCCATCGGGGATGTACAGGCATTGCAGGGCGTTGATTTGAGTAAACCGCGGCATTCGATTTTCGGTTTTCTCAAACCCCAAAGAGGAAGCAAGTCAGTACTGAAAAAAGTATTGCTTAGCTTGATCCGGCAGACAACTGACCAAGGCTCGATCATTTCCCAGTTGCCCGTTATTGGAAGCGTCGGCTTGATAATTTCACACTGCCTGTTCTGCCTGACGTTTATCCTCATGGCATTATTCAGTTTCAGGAATACAGAGTTTTAGGAGTCATTCGTGATTAATAATATTTTCTGGGACGTGGACGGCACGCTTTTCGACACCTATCCCGCTATTACTTACTCTATCAGTAAAGCCCTCAATGAAATGGGCGTGTCGATCGCGTTAAACGTGATTGACAGACTTGCTCGCGGATCATTTAACCACTGCCTGGAAAGCCTCGCCCAGCGCTTCAAGCTGGATCCAGGGCATCTGCGCAATCAGGTAATCGATTCTTACCAGACGGTTCCTCCCACCAACCAACCTCCGTTTCCTGGTGTCGAACACGTGTGCACCTTCATCCATCATCAAGGTGGGCTGAATATAGCCGTCACACATCGCGGCCCAGAATCCACCCAACAGCTTTTAACAGCTCACAGATTAGATGCCTTGTTCGATGGCATCATCAATAACAATCAGGGATTGACGCATAAACCCAACCCGGAGATCGTGCTGAATGCCCTTCGAGAATACTCCCTGAATCCCACTGAAACTCTCCTTGTCGGCGACCGCGAACTTGACATCCAGACTGGTCAGTCAGCGGGAATCCATACCTGCTTGTTTGGTCAGTCGGAACTTTCAACATCTGCCGATTTACACGTCCGTGATTTCAGCCAACTGCTTAAGCTGCTGCAGGAGGTAAATTTATGACCTCCTGGGACTATTATGAAACTATTTATTAACTAAAAGGAGTCAATTATGAATCTCAAGTCAATTTTTGGTTACTTCTGGAAATTACCATTATGCGGAATCGCTTTCTTCATCGGTATGGCGATCAGCGGAGTGGCGCTGCCCTACCTGGGCTTTCAAGCTCCAGAGATTCCTGAAGGCACAGACGCCAACACGATATCGCTATGGTTCCTGCTGGGTAGTATGCTGTTGGCCTTTGTGATGTCATTTGTATCCCGCAACCTGCGGGGCAACTGGTTGGTGCGCTTGATTATCCTGGTCGAGCTGATCTGGATCTTTGGGGTTGTGGGAATGGTAATCGAATCGTTCTTTTTCATGACAACAGGGGCTGTTGCATCATTGATAAACGCCCTCTTCACCACCCTCAACTTCCTGCTGCCGAGTCTTTTCCTGGCCGCGATGGTGACGCTTTTATTCCGGCCTGCAGCGCCGTTCGAGCCGATCACTCACATCTTGCGGAACTATTTTACGGACCGCAAAACGTTTGCCTGGGGCTGGCGGTTCGTCGCAGCTTTGCTGGCTTACCCCCTGGCATACTTCGCGTTTGGACTGATCGTTCAACCATTCATTCAGGATTTCTATGCAGCAGGTCAATTCGAACTGGCTATTCCCACCTGGGGTCAGATGATCCCACTACAGCTGGTACGCAGTTTGTTGTTCCTGATTGTCAGCTTGCCGGTAATCATCTGGTGGCGTGGTTCCCGTCGCGGATTATGGCTGGCTCTAGGATTCTCAGTCTTCGTGTTGACCGCCTTCATGGCAGTAATTACTGCTTACTGGTTCCCCTGGCAGCTGCGCCTGTTCCACGGGCTGGAATTATTGGCAGATGCGTTGGTTTACGCTGGGATGTTGATCACCCTCTTCCGGCAGGTTCCGGTTGAAGTATCAGCAAAATCCTATAAGGTTCTTGTCCCAGCGTTGAAATGACAATCACATCCAAGAAAAAAGCGATTGGTATCATTTACCACCGCCGCAATCTCCATGCACCGCCGGAGTGTAGACTTCGATGGTGAAGCATTATCCGCTGGCCAAGCCTAACTCGACCAGCTTTGAGTAAATTACCTGTGAGGGTGTGGCAGTAGCGCCTCCCCCACTTCCTGTGGGAATTGGACATCCATCCAATTGAAACTCAGGCGCAGGATGTTGGCATCGTCAGGCGCCCACGTCTATCCGAGTAATAAACCATCTGGGCTGAGTAAAGTATTGGCGGCCGGATTACCTGGCTTTCTCTAGTTGAAGGGGATAATAATCCCATACCGCAATCTTTAATATCTATATTCATCCATGTCCGCAAGAGATTTCTTAGGCAATCAGCTAGTTGATCAGGGATCTCAAATCCTCATACTCAGTCACTGACGAAGGAAAACATAGATTCCCTCAATTGTGTCTTCTGGATGCAGTTTGTCTTTTGAGAGAGCGGGAATCCTGTCGGCAGGTATCTCCGGATCCCGATAGAGGAGTTTTCCACCTTCTCTCAAAAATCCTGTCCATCTGATCATAGCATTTTCGAAATCGGGCACATCGTGCAGAGTATCAAAACAAACCACTTTATCCAGTGAAGATGGAGGTAATTCAACTAACTCGGCGCCGCGACAAATAGTCTCAATACGTTCGTCTGCCCCAGTTCTATGCTGCAAGTAGGCAAGGCCTTCTTCCCAAATGTCAACGGCGTACACCTTTCCAGGTGAGGCAATCCTTGCCAGCGGAAGTGTGTGATAGCCAATCGCACAGCCGATCTCCAAAACTATGTCACCGCTCTCTACTCCTAGAGCACTGAACAAACCTCTGGAATCTTCAAACAAATTTTTGACCCAATACAGCATGCGTACCACGAAAAGTTTCATATGGACCTCCTTGACAAAAGTGGAACCCCAGAAGATTCCAGCAGTATAGTAATGTAATGAAGCCGAATGCAGTCAGCGTTATTCTCGAAGAGATGATTATGCAGGACTAAGAATGCTTCATCAATCGGGCAGCAGCTATCGGACTAAGAAAAATAATAAGGTAGATTAGTGTAATCCAGGGCTGGTAATCAACATAGAATTCCTTAAAGGTCATTCGCCAGATGTGTGGTATCAGTACCCAGCCCAGTAAATCGACGACTATCGTGATAACCGCCCAGTAGGCACCAAGTCGAAGAGCTTCTCTTATGCGGGGTATTTGCGGGGAAAGGCTTTGTAAATACCGCCATCCAAACAGTGGCCATATGAGCAGATTCAGCAGGGGATGGTAAGGAAGGGTCATCAGGTAGGCTGGGGCTTGTGTGACTGGCACACCAAGTTCTTCTGGTGTGGGCGGGTGAAAGGTAGCAGCGAAGAATATGGTGAGCAGGATGCCCAGGATAGTAACAATCCAATAGGCGATGAAGAGATAGAGCGTTGCTTTTCCGATACGGGTGGGGATAGTAAGAAACCTTTTCATAGTAAATTCTCCTTTCTCATTTCAATCCCGGAAACCGATGTCATCCAACACGATGACACCCGCCCGGGTGCGGTCAAAGATAAAGCGGACCTGCTCCAGATGGAGAGGGTCAAAGGCGGGGTTCGCTGCTGCTGTGAAAGATTCAAGCGGGAACTCGAAGTGCTGGAATACCACCTCCGATTTGGGCAGAGGGGACATGAACCCAGCTTTGCCGATCTGACCTTCAAGCTGCGGCTGCAGGAAAGAGAAACTGCTCAACGGCAGTCGGACTGCTTCTCCCGCAGCGTCCACAATTTCCACAGTCAAATCTATGATCTCTCGCGTTTCTTTCTTCCCTTCATCCTTTATCTCAGGGGTTGGGTCTTCGTTTGCGGCAGCCAGAGAGAAGACCAGTATGCTGTTTTGATCCAGTATCAAACCACTCTTGGGCAACTGGATCGAGTAGCTGGCCTCCGCTGCTGAAGTGCCTGCATCCCAGCCGAGATAAACCGCGTTATTCTCCATATCGCCCCATTTAGCTTCTATCAATTGTTCCCGCCATACTGTCAGGTTTTCACCTTCCTGCACACCGCCAGGCAGAGTCGTAGTCACCAGGTTAATGTCTTCCTGATAAGTGCTGACCAGCTGTGTACCTGCGTCTTCGTACCGATTGATGTAGCTTGTATCCGGCAGCCACTTCTGCCCGTTACGGTGATCGCGGAAGAGGGGCAGGTAACCCAACTCTCCGCTTAAAGTGGCCTCGAGAAAGGCGCTGATGTAGACCTCTGCGATTTGTTCCTGCTGCGCGGCGGGTATTAGCTGCTGCAGGTTGAAGACCCGCATCAATGGTTCGAACAGGTCTTTGCGCCCCCAGGACGTGTTGAATTGCCCGTGGTTGGCGCCATAAATGTAGAGAGAAGTCTTAAACCAGTTCTCTCCATCAGTGAAGTGAACGCGTGTGTACTGTTTGGATCCCGAAAAACTGACCACATCCATATCATGAGCACCATGCAGGACCAGGTAATTCAGGTTCTCCAGCGGCGTCCCCCGGCCAGTCGGTTTGTATTGACCGTCTATTGGCGCAATGGCTACCACTGAGCGAATATCGAATCCGTAATCAAAGCGCACAGCTGCATCATCCGGGTAATAAGACAGCTGGTTAAATGCAGCAGCTATCGCCACTGCCTCCCCTCCCCGGGAGTGACCCATCAAGGCCACATTGTCCAGGTCTACTTTCTTGTAAAAAGGGTTGTCCAGGGCGGCATTCCAATCATGCCACACTCGCAAGTGCTCTAATAACAACCAGGCTCTCAGGTCGCTTTCCCCTTTCAAGGGACTGATTACCAGCACGTCAGCAAAGAGAGACATATTGAGAAAATTTTCATCCACTGAAACTACAATAAAGCCGCGGCTGGCCAGCAGCTCACCAAGGTATGCGTAGCCATTGTCCGAAAAGTCCTCCATTGGGTGGTTTCCATGCGCGATCAATACCAGCGGAAAAGGCCCTTCCCCTTCCGGATACCACACTCGTCCATTGAGAGGCAAAGCCTGGGGGTCAAAGCCCCAGTAGCCGGTTCGCAACCCAGTCCATCTTTCCACCAGCGCTGATCCATCTACCGTATCTGTGATCAGATCCACGTCCACGCTGTATTCCTCGCGATGGAGGTCCTGCCCGCTGCCGTAAAATAATGTTTGCACAGCATACGATCCTGGTTGGGAAGGATCAGGCATGGCCAGTGGTTCGATCTGCGCGTCTGAATACGATGGCAGCACCAGCGGTGACCCATCGTCGAGCAGCCAGATAGTACCAAAAACTAACCCCACAGCGCCGAGTGTCAGCCCGCTGATAGTGATGATTCGTTGAACCCTGCTGGCCTCCGACCAGCCCCCGCGCGCCAGCACCGCAACGCCTGCACCCAGTAACGAGGCAGCAACGATGATGCCAAATCCGGCCGCGAGCAAACCGATCAATACGGGTAGTCCAAACATCCCCAGCAGACCGAACGCTGCTAACGTACAAGCCAACACCCAGGTGTAGAAAGCAGGAAGACTTTTCAGGATGCGCCAGACAAGTGTTAAAAAGCCACCTACGAGGGCCAATGCTGCCAGGAAAAGGAGTGTGCCGATGGCGAAACGCAAAGGTCCAGCGGCGGCGAACATGCTGTAGGCTGTTGCTAATAATGTTGAGACCAACACGATCAGTGCTCCCCAGGCTGCCCCGCGCCATGCTCGTGGACCGGGAGTAATGCTGTTCCATGCCCAGCGTAACCGCTCCCCAATGCGTTTGAATAAATGCCCTTTATGATCCATCTTATTTGCTGTCATTTTGCGTCTCCTTCTAATAAAATCGCAGTATAGTTTTATCCCCAATACATCACCAAATCGGAGATTATTGAGCCTGATCTGGTGACTAGGAATTTTGTCTAATAAAGCACCCACCTGCCGATAGCAGCAGTTTCCTATTTGTCATGGGCAGTCAGGTTCCGGCCATGTACCACCATAGGAACTGGTTTCATTCCCTACCTGAATAGTTTCCCCGATGGACAACTGTCCAGGGATGACCAGCGCCAGACCGTAAGCTCCTTCTGACAGGCCATCCGGGAAGTGAATCGTTTCCTGCATACCCAAATCTTTTCCGGGCTGCAAGGAAAACTCTCCCCGCTTCAAGGTGGCTGCCACACTTTGGCGATCCAAAAGTTGTATGCAGTAGCTGCCTTGCCAGACATCCTGGCTTCCATTGTGCAGCACGAGCTTGATGGCGGATCCCTCACCTGGTTGATGCCCGCGTGCGAAGCCGCTCCATTCCACGACGACACCATTTTCATCTTCTGAGCGACTGAAGAAGGTGTCGGTCAGATTACTCCCCGGCTCCTTCACCTCCACCGGCGCAGCACAACTTACAATGAGCAGCGCCAGCACGCATACTGCCAACGAGACTAACGGTAATGCTTTTGAAAATCTTTTACTTTTCATCTTATTTTCTCCTTATAAAAAACCCGAGCTAAATTCTCACCCAGCTAATTTTTGACTAACGTTTCCACTTTGTTATTTGAATTTTTTATCTTCATTCTTCCATTCTTCTTGACTTACTTTCCATCAACTTCTCCTTTCTAATGCCTGATCTGCCATGCTCGACCCATAATCGCCAAACCCAACAACAGGGCTGTGCCGCCCAGGTAGACAAGCGGTAAACCTCTTGAAATGGCCTCACTCGACATACCCATAAAGTCGAGAGCGGCTAACCCACTGACTGGTCCGATGTACCACCAGGCAACGTAGAGCGCCTCAAAGAACTTGCTGCTGCTCCAGATACCCAGTGCGAGTGCCAGCGTGGGGATAAAGAGCGCGGCCACGCCCCAGGCCAGCAGATGAGGCCAATCACCCGCCAGCAGCAGAGATATACCCACTCCGCTCCCGGCCAAGGCAGTGACGATAACGCCGGTCAGCCAGGTCGCTGGGAATTGCCGCAGCAGCGGGCGGGGCGCTGAAAATACCATCGCCCCGGTGTGATGCTGCTTCTCCCGCACACCCAGTTTGGACCAGACCAGGACCGGCCAGATCCAGGCTGCAAGCAGTAATCCCCGCTGTGCTTCAGTATCGGAGGGTCTCAAACCGGCGACGATCAGTCCCAGCGCGATCAGATACCACCACCAATGCAATCCTTTCAGCGTCAGGCGCAGCTCAGCCAGGAGCACCTGCCCGAACGGCGGCAAGGGAAGCCGGGGGATCGCTATGAAACGCCCCAAATCGAGCCTGGGCAAACGCAGAGAACGAACCGAAGCAAGAGTCCGCGTTATGATCCCATTTGACTGCAGCGCCTTTGGTTTGCTGCCTGCCGGGTCAAAGCGGTCGAAAAAGAGCCCTGCTATCAGTGCGATCCCCAACGCCACACCCACCCAGAGCAAGCGGTCCAGGATGACATCTGTCGTCCACTCTACGCCCTCCCAATAGAAAGTTTCGATCGGACTCTTAGCTGGGGTGTAACCTACACCGAAATCCAAGGTCCGGTCGGGGAAAGCAATGTGCGCGGCCTCCCCCATACTGGCTCCGATCACTGTAGTTCCAAAAAGGTCGTTGATCGGCTGTTCGATCACACCCTGACTGCTGAATGTCGCGCCGCTCAGCGAAACTATAATTGTGATAATCCAGAACGCAAAGTAGGCTATGTTGCCGAAGCCGTCGCGCAAAAACGGAATGGTCTCAAACAGAACTGCGACTGCGGCCACCAGCGCCATCATAGGAAGCGTGACGAACAAGAACGGCGCCACGAGTTCCCACAGGTCGAGGATCAGCGCCTCGCCGCGGATAAACTGCATCACGCCGGCTGCAATGGCGAACACGGCAATGATCACTGCCAGAAAGATGAAATTACTCACAGTTTTGCCCAGCGTGTAAAGCGCTTTATTCAGCGGCGTTGTGGCAATGATCTGTCCCACACCAGTTTCCCGATCGCGTGAGATACCGTTTTTTACCAAGTAGAATCCGGGGAGGGAGAGCAGCATCGAACCCAGCAGCGCCACCACGCCGCCGATCCAAGCTGAGTTATAAACCCCCCGAATGTCGCCCAGGTCTACCGTCATCATTCCTGATTCCGCCGTTGGGATAGCACTGTAGACCACATAGAGCATGACACCCCGGGTGATGAAAAAACTATAGCGCCGTGTGCGCTCGAGAAAATCGGCGCGGAAAAGCTGACCGAGAATCCGCAGTTGCTTCATAATGACTCCTCCCTGCCATCCCCGGCAATAAAGTACAGGTAGGCGTCTTCGAGTGTGGGTTCCACTGCTTCAGCGCCAGCACCTGGGGGTATTTGGGAGACAACACGGACATGAACACCGTCGCTGCGGCGGGCCGTGCCGCCTACGAGCACGCGCTGTTTAAGCGCAGGAAGTTCAGCACTGGGCACTACCATCTCCCACACCTGCCCCTCCACTGCCTGCAGCAGCGTCTCTGGAAGGGCATGTTCAACCATACATCCTTTTTTAATCAATGTGATGTCAGTGGCAACGGCTTCCACGTCGGAGACAATGTGGGTGGAGAGAATCACAATCCGCTCACCGGAAAGATCAGATAGTAAATTGCGAAAGCGCACTCTTTCCTGGGGATCTAGGCCTGCTGTCGGTTCGTCTACAATGAGCAGTTGCGGATCGTTCAACAGGGCCTGCGCGATACCGACGCGCTGTTTCATCCCACCTGAATAACCACCCAGCGGGCGAGCCCGTACTTCTCCCAAATTGACCAGGTGCAGCAATTCGTCAATGCGCCGTTGAGCCGTTTCCCTGTCTAAACCTTTGATGGCGGCCATATATTCGAGAAATTCGACCGCGTTGAGGTTGGGGTAAACTCCAAAGGCTTGAGGCAGGTAGCCCAGCACAGCTCGCAGTTCGTCCGGGTTCCGATCAATGTCCACACCGTTCCACGTCACTCGGCCATCTGTAGCCTTGGTGATAGTTGCCAGGATGGACATCAAGGTGGACTTGCCCGCGCCGTTTGGTCCCAGTAAACCCAATACGCCGGGGCCGAGTTCCAGACTAAAGTCGCGCAGCCCCCACACCTTGCCGTTGTACAGTTTTCCAACACCTTCAATAACGAGTTTCATGGTAATTTCTCCTTAATTTCTTTTCTGGCTTGCTTCTGTGTGGTAATTGTTCTCTTAAGCATCATGCATCTTCTTTATCGTTCGTATCCGTTTCGCGACTCCCTAGCGCATCTATTGCCGCGCCTATCAATAGGCCCAATGCAGAGCCGATAACGCAACCCCACGCCAGGTTCTCGAACAGCAGCAGGCCAAATATCATACCGATGGCGGCTCCAATTGCCAAACCTGATCCCGCGTAATATACAGTCTTGCGGTTGTCATTTCTCTTTTTTGAATTTGTATCCATTTTTTTTATCTCCTTACTTCTTATTTCTGGTTTACCTCTACTTAAAAATTGTTCTCTTAAGCATCATGCATCTTCTTTATCGTTCGTATCCATTTCGCGACTCCCTAGCGCATCTATTGCCGCGCCTATCAATAGGCCCAATGCAGAACCGATAACGCAACCCCACGCCAGATTCTCGACCAGCAGCGGACCCAAGACCATACCGACCCCGGCTCCAATTGCCAAACCTGCTCCCGCGTAATATACAGCCCTGCGGTTGTCATTTCTCTTTTTTGAATTCGTATCCATTTTTTTATCTCCTTAATTCTTGTTTCTGGTTTGCTTCTGCGTTTAATTTTTCATTTTTCGATTGGTTATCAATAATTGACAAGGGCTGAGAACATCACTAAGTCCTAAAACTCCTGTCGGGGAAGCTTCCAAAGAGCCACGATAATAAATACGATCGACCATATCGCGGTCATAAGAATCGGCAGGTAAGCTGTAACTAATGGAATCTGTACCTGCATGACCAATTGACGGAGGATATCTGGCAGTAACCAGGGAGTGACCAATCCAAGTTGGCGAATAATTTCAGGTAGAAACATTCCCCCAAAAAGCGAACCCATCACAACACCGAGCACCTGACTCCTCGTCCTGGCTAATACACCCATCATCATAGTGAGTGTCAGGTAGAAAAATGTATGCAGCACAAGTCCACCCACTCCGAGCAGAAAGGGGAAAAACGGCAAGGCCTTCCCATTCGCGAGCGATATCAACCCGTAGGCAACAGCGCTCTGGAATCCAATCATGATGACGATTATCCCCAAGGAATGGGCAACTATTTTTGATAGTAAGTAGGCTGGGCGGGAGACAGGTTTCGAAAGGATCCAGGCAGTGATGCCGGTCTCCCTCTCTCCAATCACTTTTCCCTGGGTCATAATGATCGTGCCGATAGCCAGAGAAAGAGCTCCAAGTTGAAAAAAGGCCTGTATGCCCATAGCTATGTGACTCATTACACCTGCATTGTCATCCCAGGTCACTTCCACAACTGCAGGCAGAACCCACAACAGAAGAGCCACCATTCCATTCAGGATCAACAGCCATAAGCCGGCTTGTTTGAGCCAGCGCCGGGACCCCCACCACTCAAAGTTTTCATTGCGCAAGAGATTGGCAAATCCCATCCGCCAACCCTGTTCCTTAACTGTTACGAATGTGCTATTTATTGTCATGATTGATCTCCTTAATTTCTTTTCTGGCTTGCTTCTGTATGGAAATTATTCTCTCAAGCATCATGCATCTTCTTTATCGTTAAAGTCTGTTTCGCGACTCCCTAGGGCATCTATCTCCGCGCCTATCACCAGTCCCAATGCAGCGCCGACAGCGATAGCGGAACCCTGCGCCAGATTCTCGACCAGCAGCGGACCCAAGACCATACCAACCCCGCCCCCGATCACCAAACCTGACCCCGCGTAATACGCAGTCCTGAGGAGTTTTCTTCCCTTACTTAAATTCTTGTCCATTTTTTTATCCTTTATTGTTTCTGGTTTGCTTCTGTATTTCATTTTTCATACTTCAAACAGTTTTCAATGATTGGGTCATCCCTGAGCAACCAAGTTTCTCCAGAGCCTCCAGGAGGGTCCGGAGAAATATCACTAAATCCTAAAATTCCAGCCGGGGAAGCTTCCAAAGGGCCACGATAATAAATACCATCGACCATATCGCGGTCATCAGAATCGGCAGGTAAGCTGTGACAAATGGAATCTGCATCTGCAAAGCTAAAACAGGGAGGATGTTTGGCAGTAACCAAGGGGTGACCAATCCTAGTTGGTTAATGAGGTTAGGCAGCAGCATTCCCCCAAAGAACAATCCCATCGCAATGCCGAGCACCTGGCTCCGCGTCTTGACAAGCACACCAAGCATCAAGGTGAGTGCCAGGTAGAAAAATGTGTGCAGGATCATTCCTCCCACTCCGATCAAAAAAGGCAAAAGCGGAAAGGCTTCCCCATTTGCAAGCGATATCAACCCGTAGGCAACAACGCTCTGGATCCCAACCATGATGGCGATTATCTCCAAGGAATGGGCAACTATTTTCGCCAGAAAGTAAGCCGGGCGGGAGACAGGTTTCGAAAGGATCCAGGCAGTGATGCCGGTCTCCCTTTCTCCAATCACTTTTCCCTGCGTCATAGTGATTGTGCCAATCGCCAGAGCGGTAGTTCCTATCTGAAATAGAGCCCGGATGCCCTCAGAAACAGGATCCATCATTGAAGAGACATTTTCATCCGGCAGAATAATCGCAGGCAGAACAAACAGGTTAATGACCACGAACCCGTTCACGGCCAGCAGCCATAAACCAGCCTGTTTGATCCAGCGGTGGGACCTCCACAACTCAAGGTTTTCATTGCACAAGAGATTGGCAAATCCCATCCGCCAACCCTGTTCCTTTACTATTACGAATGTGCTATTTGTTGCCATGGTTGCTCTCCTTAATAATCTCCAGGAATATTTCTTCCAATTCAAATTTCTTGCGCCCGAATTCAGTCACCGTGACTTCACTACCACTTTGCACTGAACGCAGCAATTGTGCTTCAGCCGCGTCTTCATCATCTACGATAACCTGCCATTGCGTCCTGCCATTGACCCCGCTGCGGTTGATATCAGTTACCCAGGACATGTCTGAGAGAAGGGTTTGTATCCCGTCACCATCACCTATGGTTGTGAACAAATAAACTACATTGCCGCTCCCAACCAGAAGTTCCTCGATCGGGGCCAGCGCGACCAGCTCCCCATGATTGAGGATGGCGACCGTGTCGCTCACCTTCTGCACATCATCCAGGATATGTGTTGAGAAGAAAATGGTGCTGTGTTTTCTCAGGCGCTCCATGATCATGAGTACATCATGCCTGCCCTGTGGATCGAGGGCAGCAGCGGGTTCATCCAGGATCAGCAGATCGGGATAGTTGACCTGCGCCTGGGCGATGCCTAATCGCTGGCGCTCACCTCCGGAGAATCCCTGAACCGGACGATCGGCTTTGCCGACCAGGTCTACCAGCTCAAGGGTCTCATCAATGCGTTTCTCGATTTCCGCTTTTGGGCCAGCGTAGAAAAAACCAGCCACAAATCGCAGCGTCTCACGGGCTGTCATATGACCGTAGAAACGCTGGTCTTGCGCCATATACCCAACCCGGGTGCGGATCTCGGGGCTTTTCCTAACAGTGTCAAGCCCAAAAACCGTCGCACTTCCGCCGCTGGGATGGATCAAGTCCAACAGCAATTTGATAGTGGTTGATTTCCCGGATCCGTTTGGTCCCAGGAAGCCAAAGATAGAGTTCTTCGGTACCTGCAGGCTGAGCGGTTTGAGCGCTTCAACACCTTTGTAGGACTTGCTTAAGCCCTGTGTTTCAATGACAATTCCATTCTTCTTATCCATCATTTACCTCCGTAATTTTTTATCTGGTTTGCTTCTTTGTGAAAATTGTTATTTCAAGTATCATGTATCTTCTTTTTCGTTCTTATCCGTTTCGCGGCGCCTTTGCGTGTCTATTGCAAAATCACCTTTTCTACAAGGTCATAATCATGTAAGCTTCTCTCGCGTTGGCGGCGAGCAAAACGGCAATCGCCAATCCAAATCCAATCCACCCCTCGAGGGTCAGGGAAAACTTTGGCTTGGGAATAACAGTCTCATAAGTTGGCGGGATGAACCGCGTGACTTCATACAGGTTGATTGAGTAAGTAGCCACAGCTAAAAGCGTAAAGGCGGCCATTTCGTATAAACCCGAGCGTCCGAACACGTCCAGGGATGGAGCCATGCGCTCCGGCAGCGGAATTGAGAAAGAGTTGGTGCCCAGGCAAATAGCGTACATTGAGAGCCAAGCCAGGGGGACTATGTATCCCAGGGGAAAGCCTTTGTATCGATATATCCGGTTAGCCAGCACAACAAGCGATCCTGCCATTAGATTCATAGCCGCGATGCGCAGCCACTCGGCGATAAAGCTGCCTGCTGCCTCGTCTCCGGCCAATATCGCACTCCCGGTGCGTCCGCGGAGTATGCCTTCCGGCAGGAAGAAATAACTCAGCGTCCACATCAGCGTAAACAGGACCGCGCCAATCCCAAACAGCGCCAAAAATCGAACAAATAACTTTTCGTGAATAAGTAAACCTTTCATTAATCATCTCCTTTCTGTTACTGAAAATTTTCCTTCTCGATCATTGATTTCCAGTGTAGCGAAGATAACTCCCCAGCGCATCAGCCCCCCGGGGAGTTTCAAACCTGGTCAAATTACCAGTATTTTTTCCGGCAAGATGACTAAATTAAGAACCTGGAAACTTTAGTGCAGAAAGGCAAAATAGACATGGTCACTCCCAAATATCAAATATGCTATACTGGAATAATGCACAAAAAACGGCGCGAGTTAGAACCTGCCCGCGATCATATCTAAAGAGATAATGATCCATTTGAAACATAACGGCCCAAGTACTTATGAGACATCATTAACTTTAGCCAACCTGGTAAGCCCTGAAAGGAATCTCTAATGGTTAAAATACCCCAGGAAATCGAAGAAATAGAAAATCAGATCGAAGAAGCATTATGGTCACTGGAAATGCACGATGAAAAAGAAAAAGCCCTGGAAATCTATCTGGAAGCCGAAACAAAGCTTGATAAATTGGCTCTAACAATGGAAAAATCTGCATTTCATGAGCAGCAGCGCGTATTATCCTATTGCCTGATGCGCCAAGGCAACCTCCTGCGACAAATGGGCAAATCAGAGGAAGCATTAGCAATTAGTGAACGAGAAATAGCAGCGGCTCGGGGTTCTGAAAATGAAATAGCGTTGGCCCGAAGCCTAATGTCAAATGGTACGAACTACATTGTTACTGGAGGAGTAGGAAAAGGTAATGAATTATTAGAAAAAGCTCGTGAATTGTTCGAGGGAGGAGATAGCTACAACCATCAACAAGGATTAGGTTGGTATTGGATAATTCAAGCTGACCTGGTAAATGCAGGGATAATCGAGAAAGAACCAGCTGAAGTTATTGAAGTATCTACTCGCGCCTTAGAGATCCTGAAGCCAATAGAGAATTGGCCAGGCGTAGCAAGAGCATATGCTGCCCGGGCAAACGCCCAAGAGAAGATGGGCAATGGAGAAGCGGCAGCAGGAGACCGTCAAGAACAGGAGTATTACCAGAGTAAAGTTGAGGTGGAAGAAAAAGGCGCTGGCTAACCCTGCTCCTCCTTTAGGCTGATGGAGGGGAGTGACAAGGAGACTTTGTGACTGAGAGATAGGGTGATCGTGAGCAGAAATAACAAAAATACTGATTACTGATGTCTGGAGCCTGGTGTTAGGTAAGCAGGAGACAAAAGAGTGAAGAGATGAGACCAGATGAACTGTTCTACAAGATAGCCACGGGTTCTAAGCGCCTTCGATTAATCCTGACGCCTGTTGGACTCGTCGTGTTTTTCGGAATGCTGCTATTGATAATCTTCGAAAGCCTGTTCATAGACAGAGCACTCGGTTTTCCAGAGTTGCTCTCCGGTCTAATAGGCACGCTTATCGGAGTGGTCCTTCTATCGTTAGGATTAATATATTGGGTTTGGTGCATCGTCTGGTTTTCGAGAGCAAAGGGGACACCCGTACCGTTCAACCCTCCCCGCGAACTTGTTACTGCAGGGCCCTATGCCTGGTCGCGTAACCCGATGTTGACTGGGGTCTTTGCCTTTTTGTTCGGGATTGGTTTCTCCCTCCATTCCGTATCGATGGTCTTCGTTTGGACGCCAGCGTTTATAATATTTAACGTTCTCGAATTGAAACTGGTTGAGGAGCCCGAGCTTGAGCGTCGGTTTGGCAAGAGCTATATCGAGTATAAGCGACGCGTACCGATGTTCCTCCCCAAGGGTGCCCGGCGTCAGGAATAGTATGAAGAGGGTCGTTTGACCGCCTGGATAAGGGCTGAGGGGGTGACGAGGGGACAAGGGGACTGGGAGAGGATGTTGAAGATTTAAAGGTTAGAGAGTTTAAACGTTAAACCTTCAACTTTAAACCTTAAACCTAAACCATACCAACGTATCATTGGATAGAAATCAAATATGAATGACATCCTATTAATAAGTGGAGCAATACTGGCAGTAATAATTGGTGCAGCTCATTCGTATCTCGGTGAACGGTATATATTAGTCCGTCTCTTTCGTAATTCCACACTTCCAGAGCTATTTGGCAGTGATACCTTCACAAAGCAGACACTACGTTTTGCATGGCACCTGACTACAATCGCCTGGATTGGACTTGCATCTGTATTACTAATTGGAGTAATCGTGCCTTCACCTGGTCAATTATCCGCCATTTACAAAGCAATAAGCCTCACTTTTTTCATCAGCGCAGTTGTGACATTGATATGGTCAAGGGGACGTCATTTTGCCTGGATCGTCTTTCTTTCTATTTCATTTTTAGTTTGGATGGGTTCTCAAATAAGAATTTTGTAATCTCTTTCTAAATGCTCTTCTTCGACTGAGTTTATCCTGAACGAAGCGAAATGGAGCCGAAGGGCTCAGAGCGTGTAAACTCATCCGTCAGGCGACATATCACTGATTATTGGAGATAGGTAGTACATGGAAGCTAAACACCAAAAACATGCTGGAATGGGAGCTTTTACTGTCGCCTGGATCGGCCAGCTTGTCTCATTGCTGGGGACCGCCATGAGCAACTTTGCTCTGACCATCTGGGCTTATGAAATCACTGGCAAAGCTACAGCATTGGCATTGGTTGGTTTCTTCTTCATTACGCCCATGGTCGTGGTGAGCCCATTAGCAGGGGCAATCGTGGATCGCTCTAACCGAAAGCTGATGATGATGCTCAGCGATCTTGCAGCCGGCGCGACAACCGTGTTCATCCTCCTTCTCTATACCACAGGCAATTTACAGATTTGGCATTTGTACATCTCCGCGGCCATTTCAGGTACATTTCAAGCTTTTCAGTGGCCCGCCTTTTCGGCAGCCATCACCATGATGCTGCCCAAAGAACAGTATGCCCGGGCCAATGGGATGATGGAGTTAGCCGGGTCGGCATCGGGTATCTTTGCCCCGGTGCTGGCTGGTGCAATGCTGAGCTTAATTGGCCTGGCTGGCATCCTGATCGTTGACATCGTATCATTCGTCGTTGCCGTAGGGGCATTGCTCTTTGTCCATATCCCACAGCCCGAGACTACAGCAGCCGGGCGTGAAGCGCAAGGCAGCCTATGGAAAGAATCAGCCTATGGTTTTCATTACATCTTTAAACGTCCCAGTCTACTCGGCCTCCAGCTTGTTTTCCTTGTCCTTAATCTGACCAGTTCGCTGGCTCTAGCTGTGTTTGCACCCATGATTCTAGCCCGCACAGGCAATAATGAACTCGTGTTCGGCAGTGTACAATCGCTGGGAGCAATCGGAGGAGTGGTTGGCGGTGTGGTGATGGGCGCCTGGGGAGGACCCAAGCGCAGAGTGCACGGAGTGCTGACCGGCATGATCCTCGCCAGCCTGCTGGGTGAGCTCTTATTAGGTTTGGGACGAAGTCTTTACGTTTGGGCTGCAGCCAGTTTTTTCCTGCAGTTCTTCATCCCCATCATCAATGGTTCCAACCAGGCTATCTGGCAAGCTAAAGTAGCGCCAGATGTCCAGGGCAGGGTCTTTGCTACCCGGCGGTTGATTGCCTGGTTGGTTATGCCCCTTTCCTGGCTGGCTGCAGGACCGTTGGCTGACTTGGTCTTTGAGCCAGCTATGATGCCAGAGGGCACTCTGGCCGATCTATTTGGCCGACTGGTGGGCACTGGTCCAGGGGCTGGCATGTCGCTTATGTTTGTTTGTGTTGGCCTTTTGGGAGCGTTAGTTGGCCTGGGAGGATATGCATTTCGTAGCATCCGGGATGCCGAGGACATTCTACCGGACCACGACACGGCCGCAGTAGAAATTTAGGCATCTTTATTTAGCTGAATCGTTATAGCATTGCCAACCAACAACTCACTACTGCGGACACAGAGCATATGCAGGCAGTACCGGCAGAACAATTGAGGAAGGAACAAGGGGGAAGGGAGAGGATGTTGAAGATTTAAAAGCTAGAGAGTTTAAACGTTAAACCTTCAACTTTAAACCCTAAACTTATACCATACCAACTTATCATTGAGTAAAATTGAATACTGGAAACCGGCGTCATTTAATTCAATCCCTATCAGCGAGAAGAAGATGGATGTAACCTACACGAATAATATAGAAAACCTCACTGCCGATCAGCTGGAAGGTTTCTTCGAAGATTGGCCAACATACCCTGATGAGGAAGCACATATTCGAATCCTTGCCGGGAGCTGCAAGGTATGGCTGGCCATGGATGGCCGCCAATGCGTTGGTCGAATCAATGCCATTTCGGATGGCGTCTTTTATGCCTACATTCCTCTCTTAGAAGTTCTTCCCGCATATCAAGGGAAAGGTATTGGCCGCGAACTCGTTGAACGAATGCTCAAGAGCCTCTCCAGCATGTATGCCATCGACCTCCAATGCGATGAATCCCTGGAAGGCTATTATCGTCAACTCGGGTTTATGAGTAATATCGGGATGGCCATACGCAATCACGAGAATCAAGGAGCAGACGGGTAAATAACAAGCAATTCTACTTGACCGTCGCTTACACGCTGGCAAGTTAACCGCGATATTAGCCAGCGTACCCAACAGAGTAAAGCACTTTGCAAATCCAATCACCAGCCTGAGGAGGTTGTCTTGGAACTGAAAAACAACCCATCATCTATTTATCAGCGTCCCGCAGAATTGCTGCAGCGTCTTATCCAGTTCGATACCACAAATCCACCTGGCAATGAGGCAGAATGCATCAACTTTATCAAAAGCCTTTTAACCGAAGCCGGTATTGAAACTACCATTCTGGGTCAAACTCCAGAGCGCCCCAACCTGATAGCAAAATTGCCTGGTCAAGGCAGCGCCTCCCCTCTTTTGCTCTATGGACATGTAGACGTTGTTACGACTGAGAACCAACAATGGCAGCATCCCCCGTTTGAAGGCAAGGTGGTGGATGGGTTCGTCTGGGGACGCGGTGCCCTGGACATGAAAGGTGGCGTAGCCATGATGTTGGCCGCGTTCCTGCGCGCGAAATATGAGGATCTGAAGCTGCCTGGTGATGTAATCCTCGCTATCGTCAGCGACGAGGAAGCAGGTGGTGACTTTGGCTCCAAGTATCTGGTGGAGAACCACCCAGACTTGTTTGAAGGGATCCGATATGCAATAGGAGAGTTCGGCGGATTCACCTTTTATGTCGGCAAGCAGCGATTCTATCCAGTAATGATCGCTGAGAAACAGATATGCTGGATAAAAGCGACCATGCGCGGTCCAGGCGGACATGGGTCCTTGCCTGTTCAGGATGGTGCGATGGCAGCGCTTTCCAGGCTTCTTGAGAGATTAGATAGACATCGTCTTCCAGTGCATGTCACGCCAGTCGCCCGCCTAATGATCGAAACAATAACGTCGGCAATTGGAGGGCTGAAAGGCCTGATCCTCAACCAATTAACAAACCCGCTGCTGACGGACAGGGTGATAAATATTCTGGGCGAAAATGGTCACATCTTTAACTCAATCTTGCATAATACGGTTAGTCCAACCATTCTGCAGGGAAGCACCAAAATCAACGTCATACCGAGCGAGGTAACGGTAGAGCTGGATGGACGTCTGCTTCCTGGATATCACCCTGACGACATGGTTGCAGAATTACACCAAATCGTTGGTGATGACATCGAGATTGAGGTAGTGCTCCATGATCCAGGGCCAACTGAGCCAGACATGGGATTGTTTGATTTATTAGCTGGTATTTTGCGGCAGGCTGATCCGGATGGCATACCGCTCCCATTCTTATTGAGTGGATGTACCGATGCGCGTTTCTTTTCCCAATTGGGCATTCAGACCTACGGTTTTCTGCCAATGACACTGCCAGAAGACTTCAATTTCTCACAAACGATCCATGCCGCGGATGAACGTATTCCAGTCGAAGCGATCGATTTTGGCGCAAATGCAATCTACGAACTTCTGCAGTGTTTCGGAGGGTAGATGTCAGAGACCAAGAATATAACCTAACAGAAAATGAAACTATGTCTGTGAAGTCACTGGGGAAACCCATCGCGCTAGGAAGGACCGCTGAGATCTATCCCTGGAAGGAAGACCAGGTCCTCAAACTGTTTAAAGACTGGTTTTCAGCTGATGGTGCAAAATACGAAGCCCAAATCGCGCGCTCTGTTCACACATCCGGTCTGCCCGTTCCCGCTGTCGGAGAAGTTGTAGAGATAAATGGTCGTCTCGGACTTATTTACGAGCGCGTAGAAGGGCCATCTATGCTGGAGTACCTTTTAACAAAGCCCTGGACGTTTAATCGAGAAGCCCGTGTTCTGGCCGAACTGCACGCTGACATGCACTCTAGCAATATCTTGCCAGAGCTGCCTTCCCAACGCCAACGATTGGGAGATAAGATCCGGTCGGCTACGGTTTTGCCGCCCGACTTGCGGGAGGCTGGACTGAGATCACTTAGCCAGATGCCGGATGGCAGCCAGTTGTGCCACGGTGATTTCCATCCGGGCAATATCTTGATTGCTGCACGTGGACCGATCATCATTGACTGGATAGATGCCACTCTCGGCAATCCCCTGGCAGACGTCGCCAGAACCTGGGTGATATTATCAGAGCCTGGATTATCCATCCCCTGGGTAGCCAAAGTATTACGAAGCAGGCTCCTCAAGTCTTATCTAAAGCGCTACTTTCAACTTCACCCCGGCGATCAGGGTCAGTTCACAGCCTGGCTGCCTATAGTCGCAGCCGCACGCTTAAACGAGAATATTCTCGAAACACAGGAATGGTTGTTGGCCCAGGTCAAAGCTGGATTGTCCTGACAAGTTAAAAGCAAACTAATGCAGCAGGTCAACAATATAAGCCAGTGTGCCAAATCGGTGGAGGATAAGCTTATCTGTTAATCTGCAGACCGAATGATCCTGATGATTTTTTTATCAAATTCAAGCTGCAGCCAGGGAAGATCACTATGAAGAATATACGAAGGTGTTATATTTTGTGCCTGATTATCCTCACGGGATGTACACAACCCCTGGTTAACACTGAAGCGGGGCTGAAAGACAAGACCCCTACTGTAAATCCAACTTTGAACAGGGCACAAGTGGAAGCTACAGCAGCCTCGCTCTTACCAACAGGAGTACATCTTCAGGCTAGCTTGAATCTTTCAGGGGGGCTTGTCGGTAAACCCGCTTCTCATGATCAGATGGGTTATCTGCTGTATCTGCCCGATGGTTATCATCAAGATCCTGACCGAGAATGGCCTCTCATCCTTTTCCTGCACGGGGCAGGAGATCAGGACAACGATTCCGGATTTTTGATGAGTTTCGGTTTACCAGGAGTACTGTACCTTCAAGAGCAGCCTGAAGAATTTCCGTTCGTGGTTGTCTCACCACAAGCTTTTCCCGATACTCCCTGGTGGAGTGGAGATACACTGCTTGTCTTGAATGCATTATTGGATGAGGTAATCTCCAATTATCGAATCGACGAATCGCGAGTCTATTTGACTGGATTGAGTATGGGGGGATATGGCTCATGGTTTTTGGCCAGTGAGTATCCTGAACGATTCGCGGCAATGGTATCAATTTCAGGCAGCGGATACCGTATGTCCCTGCCGCCAGACGAGGAGCTGATATGTAAGTTAGCCTCTGTGCCCACATGGGGAATCCATGGAGCTAACGATACGATCTCAGCCCCAGAGGCATCTGAGTTTCACTTAAAGTTTCTTGAGTCTATCTGTGGAGGTGAGGTGAAGTGGACACTATATAATGATGAGAGCCACTTAGGTGCCTTCGAACGCGCCTACCGGGATCCAGATCTCTACTCCTGGCTGCTGAACTATTCCAGGTGAGGTCTGTTTTGCAGCTTGTTTCCCTGGCTTCGCTTCCTGAACGCGAGGGCTAGACAGCCTGGATGCATTATATTGAGATCTGGCAGAGAATCAGGGTTTATAGGGTTCGCCCGGCACCAAGTTGAAATTTAATACATCATCCAGGCGTATGATCACATCACAGTCAGTCGAGCCGCTGACAATTTGGACCGTTTCCTCGGAAATTCCCATAAAGGTGACCACCGCAA
>Ga0255364_10078_pt1 | contig 26164 bp, 18 predicted proteins | sample ANMaggSSYBR01G12_FD_182087 | JGI IMG/M metagenome (GOLD analysis project Ga0255364, IMG submission 182087) | Sediment cell enrichment communities from methane seep in Santa Monica Basin, California, United Staets - ANME aggregate JGI... | ecosystem: Environmental > Aquatic > Marine > Cold seeps >...
GTTTTAGTATCTTCAGCCCGAATCACTTGATCTCCGCGAGTCATTATGCCTTGATAAGCAAATCCCAGCCCCTGGGATACCCAGCCGTCCATGATGAAAGGGATATCCTGATCAGCGGGAATCCATTCCCCATTATACCGCCGGGCAATGTGAAGGTGAGTGCCGGTAGAGATTCCTCCTTCACAGGAAGGATGTCCAATTCGGTCTCCTGCTTTTAAGCGGGATCCAATCTCAATCCGGTCCCGGGTTTCAATATGCGCATAAAGGATAGACCACCCGGTTTGACCGTAAGGATCTCCATCCAGACTTTGGGTAACGGCACCGTGATCAGATCGGACAATGATGCCGTCAGCTACTGCAACCACCCAGGCATTGCTGGAGCTACAGCCTACATCGCCGGGAGTTGGTGCAAAATCAAGTGCCGCCCAAGCAGAACCAGTATCCCATCCACCGTGAGGCCCTCCGGAGAATAGCCAGGTTACGCCATCTTCGAAGGGCAGTTGAAGCTGGGGTTGGGTTAGATCTTCGGGAACAAGGGGAGAATACGTGTAATCAAAGGGGTACCCGAACAAGTTAGAATAGGTAGAAAAGAAGCCTTCCTCAGATACGGCAGTTAACCAATCCTTGTAGGGAAGGAGCCGCGAAAACAAGTGCTGGACACCTGCAGATCCAGCATTGATGGTGGCGTTAATAGGAACATTGATTCCATCAGTCAATGTCCAGGTACCAATACCTTTTACTTTCCATAGGTAATATCCCCGATTCAGTTCATCTGCTGCCCAGGCTAACTGACGGTACAGTCCCTCATAGCCTGCTTCTTTGTGAGATAGCGGGTAAGGATTGTTTTTATTGTTCTTTGTAGTCACCCATTGACTTTGATGTTCGATCAGGGCAATCAGAAGACGGGGATTTATGGAATAATCCTCGGAGATACGCTGGACAATTTCAGATCCATTATGCGGTTCACCATCTACTTCTTCCTGATAATCTTTTAAATACCCCGACTGATTGTCGATAAATGAAACTGTACGAAAACGTACTGTATAAGGACTATTAATTAATTCAGAGTCCGGAATTAATTTAAAACTAGGTCCTGTATTTCTGATAACAGGTGCAGGCAGAAGCAGCTCCTGTCCGGTATAGATCAGGCTAGGATTGGTAATCCCGTTTACGTTAATAATTTTCTGGGGGAGTAAATTGTACTGGTAAGCGATGGACCGTACTGTATCTCCCCATTGAACAATATAGGTAATATCTTCTGTGCGCAACGTGGGAAGTGGTTTAGGAGCGCTTGGCGTGGGGGTATAAATTGGTTGATCTGGAATTCTGGTTGGGGGTATGTAAGGATCCGCGGTGGCTACTGGTTCCGATTCTGATTCTACTTTGGAAAAATTTATATAGGGTGCTGTATGTGCCTGTTTTGTGCAGGCACTGATTAATAGAACCAGGAAACTGAGGAAGAATCGCCTTGAAATAGCCATATCACTGAGCATATTTTACCTTTAAGTGAGGGGTTGCCGGTTAAAAAACCGGCTGCTATGTTAAGGTTGCAAGAACAATGCCATTCAAGGCGGCCTGCAATCAGGCTCATCTAGTGGTAGAAGACTGTGATATCATGTCGGATTGAAGTAAATCTTGTTTTTGATTATTAGCAGTTTTCTGTTTGAATACTGCTAATAATAACTTTACTGGAAACGAAGTTTCGCTTATGATTAGGAAAACCACAGTGATTAGTTACTGTAAAATAACTATGTCTGGGAGGTACCAGCCATAAATGAAAGTATTAATCATATCTGACATACATGGGAATCGCACAGCTCTGGAAGCGGTTTTAGAAGACGCCAACGCAGTAGATGCTGTTTGGTGTTTGGGGGATATTATCGGTTATGGTCCAGATCCAAATGATTGTGTATCGATTATCCGGGATCTTCCTAATTTGATTTGCCTGCGGGGCAATCATGATAGCGCGGTGATTGGCCTGACCGAAAATGTAAAATTCAACCACTCTGCCCAAAGAGTGCTGGAGTGGACAGCTGAACAACTCAATCCGGTACACCGGCAGTATTTACAGAGTCTTTCTCCGCAAGTTGAAGTTGATGATGTAACGCTGGCTCATGCAAGTCCCCGAGACCCGATCTGGGAATACATCATGGATGTCTACACAGCTACAGCAAATTTCGATTATTTTATAACCCCATATTGTTTTGTGGGACATTCTCATCTTCCCGTAATGTACTACATGAAGAACGGCAAAGAGCTGGCAACCGTGAACTTTGTTTTTCCAGGGGAACAAACCCGGCTTCCAAATAAGACCATAGTAAATCCCGGGTCAGTTGGACAGCCAAGAGATCATGATCCCCGGGCAGCTTACACAATCTTTGATACCGAGGAAAAGACCTGGGCGCAGCACCGGGTTTCGTACGACATCGCAGACGTCCAGGAAAGGATGGAATTGGCTGGATTGCCAGATGAATACATTCAACGGTTGGATTTGGGATGGTAGGGAACTTTTCTAACAGATTTAGCGTCTTAAGGATGAAAAGTATACCCAAGAAAGGAGATATATTCATGAGGAAACAACTAATTTTCTTGTCCGTTCTAACTATTCTCTTGTCCTCTTGTGCTGTTGGTAGTTCTCAATATGATTCTGAGATATTGATGGATGCTGGAGCTCCCATGGCCAAGGGAATTAATATCTCAAGTGACTCTAGTTTTGGCGAGGCGGAATATTCAACCAGCTCAACATCCTATCAGGAACCGGGGATCCAGACTCGAGAATCCCAAACCAGAATGGTAATCAAGAATGCATCCCTGTCAATTGTTGTTGAAGAGCCGGGAACAACCCTTGATGCTATCAGTGACCTCGCTGCTGATTTGGGGGGATTTGTAGTTTCCTCCAACTTGTACAGGATGGAGGTTGAAGGTGGGTTGGAAGTCCCTCAGGCCAATATTACTATCCGGGTACCTGCCGAGAAATTGGACCAGGCTTTGGTTGAGATAAAATCAGGTGCAGGTCAGATTCTGAATGAAAATATCTCGGGTCAGGATGTAACGCAGGAATACACTGATTTAGAATCCAGGTTGAGAAATCTGGAGAATGCGGAACAACAGCTAACTGAGATCATGGAACAAGCTTATGAGACAGAGGATGTGTTAAGCGTCTACAACCGCCTGGTTGATGTACAGGAACAAATAGAATTGATTAAAGGGCAAATGCAATATTACGAGCAGTCTGCCGCTTTATCCGCTATATCTGTGAATATTCAGGCAAATGAGGCAGTACAGCCTCTCAAAATCGGGAATTGGCAGCCTGTAGGGGTAGCGAAACGGGCGATCCAGGCGCTTATCAATACCCTGGAATTAATTGCTAACTTTTTGATTTGGGTAGCGTTGTACATTCTCCCGGTTGTACTGGTTCTGTATTTCCCCATCCGCTGGATTTGGAAAGGGCTGAAAAGATTATTTTCCCGAGGGAAAAAGAAAAAGGCTCAGGATAAGACTTCTGTAGAAAAAGAAAAATAGTCTCTGATAATGCAATATATAAAAGTCTGATTTCTGGATGAGAAATCAGACTTTTATTATTCTTGATTGCAAGATTCCTGTATAATTTATCCCAGATGGAAACCTTAAAGACGGAAACTCAGAATTTGATCGGGATTACCCTCAGTTCTTACCAATTATCCCTCCTTGACCGGTACAGACAGGAGCTTGATGAATGGAATAGCAGGTTCAATCTCACTGCGATTCATGAACCGGAACAGATCCGGGTTAAGCATTTTTTAGATTCCTTCAGTCCCTATCTGGTAATCCAGAACACAACCATTAACCGGCTGATTGATATCGGTACCGGAGCGGGTTTCCCCGGCATACCGTTAAAGATACTGCTGCCAGAAACTGAAGTGGTTTTGGTAGATTCCATTAATAAAAAAGCCGAGTTTTGCCAGCATATCATAGATAGTTTGAACTTAAAGGGGATTCAGGTCATCCAGGAACGAGTAGAGCGACTTGCCCGGGAAGTGGAATTCAGAGAAAAATTTGACTGGGCAATAGCAAGAGCAGTTGCCCAGCTTTCCACGCTTAGTGAGTACATGCTCCCATTTGTTAAACTTGGGGGAAGTATGCTGGCGATGAAAGGGGATCGGGGTCCAGCTGAAGCCCAACAAGCCCACCAGGCAGTAGGGTTATTGGGGGGTGAATTAACCCAGGTAAAGAAAATAACGCTTCCTGGAGTAACTGAAGATAGATTCTTAATTACGATAGAAAAGAAAGCTTCAACCCCCGAGAAGTATCCCCGGCGGGTGGGTGTACCTGGTAAAAAACCCCTCTGATTAAACCGTTAGCTGACCGTTTTGAATTTCCCATCTAGTTGCGGTTTTTCGAAACTCATCAGAAAACAAATCCAGGTCAGCCGTTGTTAACAGCAATTGTTCGGTTTTTGACAGGCGTTCCAATAAATCCTGCCGCCGGTAATCGTCTAATTCAGCCAGCACTTCATCAAGTAATAACACCGGCCAGTGGCCGGTATTCTCTTTTAACCAGGCAACTTCAGCTAATTTAATTGCCAGCAAAGCAGTTCGCAGCTGCCCCCGGGAACCAAAATTACCAAGATCAATACCGTTGCTGATAAAACGCAGATTATCCCGATGCGGTCCTAGAGTGGTAACTCCACGGCTGATTTCCTCTTTTCGCTGGGCCAGAAGTCTTTCCCGAAAACCTCCTTGAATTTCCTTTAAATCCATTCCGGACCTATCTATCGGGTTGTCCAGAGGTAATTCAATTTGCCCGGGAGGAGAGGGCATCGGTTCATAAGAGGGTAGATAATTCAGACGCAGGATTTCTTCCCCCCTGGTGAGTTCCTGATGGATTGAGGCAGCTAAATGCCCGATATCCCGTATTGCCTGAATCCGGGCGTGCATAATATAGGATCCTGCCTGGGTGATTCTTTCATCCCAATAGGATAATTGATCCGGGTCGCCGGAGCGCTCATTAAGTTGTTTTAATAAGGCGTTTCGCTGAGTCAGAGCTTTATTATATTCTGACAGGGTTTCGTTATAACGCGGATCCACCTGGGAGATGGTCAGGTTGAGATAATGACGGCGGCGCTGGGGAGAGCCCGTGGCTATCTGAAGCATGTGCGGGAGGAACAGTACTGCATTAAAATGTCCGATAACAGAATTGATTTTGGTCTGGCTTCCATCTAGAATAACTTCTTTTCGAATGCTGGCGTTTCCATTGGACAGCGTATCCCGGATGATCCTGATTTCCAGGTGATGGTTTTTATCACCCTTCTGGTAATCAGCTACGATCCTGCAAACCGCAAGGTTGTTTTGAAGAGCGGAAAAATTGATCAATTCTGCTGTACTGGATGCTTGAAAGGAATCTAAAGCTGACAGATAGTAAACTGCCTCAAGAAGACTTGTTTTGCCTTGAGCATTATCACCGACCAAGATTAGTGCGTTTTGAGGAACGTCCTGGTCAAACCGGGAGAATATTCGAAAATCAGTCAGAGATAGATGAGTGAGATACATGAAGTCTACACGGGGTTATAATCTTCATCGGTTTCCCAGACACTTGTTGCCCGATCAGTGTAGAGAATACCGTTGACATGATCGATTTCGTGCTGGAATATCCGTGCGATCCACCCCTGCAGCCGCATTTTCAACGGTTTGCCGAAGCGGTCTTGACCTTCCACAACAATCTCATCTGCCCGTTCCACTTCTCCCATTAGCCCGGGAATTGACAGGCAGCCTTCAGCACCGGTCACAATCTTCTGGGAAAAACGGGTCACTCTGGGATTGATCATGACATACAATGTCGGTGGAATTTCCTCATTATCTTCAGTTCCAAATTCCACCAGGATCACCCGCTGCGAGATGTTGACCTGCGGGGCTGCCAATCCGGCTCCGGAGTTCTCGTGCAGTGTTTCAATCATGTCCTCGATTAATTGCTGAAGGTCGGGGCCAAAATCAGATACTTTTGCGGATTTCTTTCTTAACGTTGGATGAGGGACAAAAATAATTTCTCGCGCTGCCATAGGAAGCCTGCTCCTGTAATTTGTTGCTAATACTCAATCAGGAATCGTCACTTTCGGGACCTGGCGTATCATCAGTGCTTTCTTCGTGATAAGCCGCTAAAAATTCTACCATATCGTCCCGCCGACGGTGAGCGTCTTCCAGTTCTTTTTGTTTTACTGCATTATTATATCGTTCAAATATTTCATTTTGGACAGTTATGGGGTGAGCGACATGTTCAAAATCCAATTGAATATCTCCAACATTGATTGCGACTGTGCCAAAATCAAACAGCCTTTGGATTATATTCTCCCTTTTACAATCCAGGCTGAGAACATTTTCCAGCAGCGCAGATCGTTTGGTTTCTCGCCCAAACGGTTTTCGATCCAGATCAATGATGTGTTTATCTGTAATCTGAAAACGGTCATTTGCCCAGTCAGCAAACACATAACCCAGGGCAGCCAAATTCACAGTAAAAAGTATTATGATCACCGGTAAAGTTGGATAGGTCAAGAGCCCGACTAAACGGGCAAAAAAGGAGACTCCAAGGCCGGCAAGAGCCATCAAAAGCCACCAGGAATTCCGGAACAGGACAAATATATGTTTCCGATAATTGATTACCCCGTTTAACTCATACCTGGCACGAAAGAGATTAATGAATTCCTGGAGAGGAGTGATCGTTTCCGTTAGCTGGGGACCTCCCTCCATTTCCAAATCAGTAAACTCGGGATCGGTTTCGGGAGAGGTTGAATTCCCTGACAGACCCAGTCGTGTGCGGATGGTTTGGTTGATGTCCGCGGTTTCTATTCTTTGAGCTCTCGTTTTAGAAATTTCCTGCACTTCGGAAATCAGGTCCAGCAGCATTTTTGGATGGGCAGTGTTCCGCATTGGGATATTTCCTGTATATGTGCGGACAATGACATCTCCATACCCAAATAGGCGCTGAATCTGGTTTGTTGAGATATTAACCGACAGAATAGATTGGAGGGGAACCTCTCTCCGCTGGTCATGAAGCCAGATCACTTTTTCCACCCAGGCTACCCGTTCACTGGTGACAAGGTAGAAGTCGTTTCGCCAATCAAGCCACAACCATATGCTCCATAAACAGAAGATTAGGAATGTAATTGGCAGAAATAGCCCTAAATTTAAATCAAGAAGAAATGCGCCGATTCCAGTTAAGATCAAGAAAACCAACGGCAGCATCAATTGGGTATAAAAAACGTTGATGTGTTTACGATCTACGAAACGGACCGTTTCGTCACTGCTGATCCAGGGAAATTCATGGTTTTGAATAATAGTGTCGCTAATTTTCATGCCGGAAATTCTGGATTTTATGGATGGGTACGCAGCAAGGATAGCCAAAAATCCACGTTTATTTATTGCCAGGATAGTTGATTTTTCCAGTGCTTGGGCTGTTTCATTCCGCAGTCCCTCTTTGAATATTGCTTGTTCTCCAAAATGACCTTTGGTGTGGATCACAGATGAGTTTTGATCATCATCCTGGAGAATGATTTGCCCGGATACTATGAGGAAAAAATTTCTCCCCGGGAATCCTGTCCGGTAGAGCACTTCTCCCTTTTCCAATATGATGGGTTTAAATAACGGCATAATCTGACCTAATTCTTCATCGGTCAGGTAATTAAAGAGAAAATGTTCGTGGAGAAATGCGTAAATCGTTTTGGAATCCATGGGCACTCTAAAAATAGATTTTAACACAACTCAAGTTTTCAATGAATGCGATTGATCCTCCAGTTCAACCTGTGAAGTTCAGGGAACGAATAAATTCCTTTTCGATGGGGAGAGGCGAACCTGTCGATCAGGATTATCAATGATAGAATAGTGTACATTCAAAAATTATACAGATCTAGGAGCAAGAAGTATGCCTATTAATTTTGGCACTGATGGCTGGCGGGCAGTCATCTCTGACACTTTCACTTTCCACAATTTGCGTCTGGTCACCCAGGCGATCGCAGATGCCATTAATTCCGGTCACTGGCACAGTAAATCTGCTGGAGACGTCAATCCGGATGCTGATCGGATTGTGGTGGGTTTTGATACCAGGTTTTTGTCAGATCGATATGCCCGGGAAGTTGCCCGGGTGATGGCCGCCAATGGGTACAAAGTGCATATAGCACAAGCCGATTCATCCACACCATCTATATCCTATGCAGTAAAAAACTTAAATGCGATTGGGGGCATTGTCATCACTGCTTCACATAACGCTCCCCGCTATAGCGGAGTCAAGTTAAAGGCTGCCAATGGTTGCTCCGCTTCGTCAGAACAATCCCGGCGGGTGGAAATCTACTTAAATGACAACCAGGAAAGGGGACGGGGCCCGAATCTTATGGAGTGGGACCAGGCTGTGGAAGAGGGGTTGATTGTGAACTTTAATCCCGTTCCGGACTATTATCAGCACCTGAGAACCCTGATTGATTTCGACGCGATTGCAGCAAATCCTCCCCAGGTAGTGGTGGATTCCATGCACGGATCCGGAAGGGGGCTGATTAAGGGGATTTTGACCGGAACAGGCTGTGAGGTTAAAGAAATCCGGGGTGAAATGAATCCGGGATTTGGAGGAGCGCACCCAGAACCGATTGGTTCCCATCTAGGCGCTTTAGCGGGGGCAATTAGCACAGGTATGGGCAATCTCGGTTTGGCACTGGACGGTGACGGAGATCGGATTGGCGCCATGGATGAAAGGGGAAATTTTGTTGATCCCCATAAAATTATGGCTCTGGCATTCCGCTATCTTGTTGAAGAACGGGGCTGGAAAGGCCCTGTTGTACGAACAGTATCCACTACAAGAATGATTGACCGCCTGGCTGATAAGTATGATTTGCCAGTTTATGAAACACCCGTAGGATTTAATCACATTGCCGATTATATGATCTCAGAGGATATACTTATCGGAGGAGAAGAATCTGGAGGGATTTCTTTCCGGGGAAACATTCCGGAAGGCGATGGGGTTTTGATGGGGCTGCTCTTGATTGAGATGGTCGCAGTGTATCAAAAATCGCTCAATACCTTGGTTAACGAATTGCTGGACGAAGTCGGTCCGGCGTATTATGAGCGGAAAGATCAACGACTAAAATATCCTATCCAGAAACAAAAAATGGTGGGTTATTTGCTAGACAACCAACCGGATGAGATCGGGGGGATTAAAGTTACTGATCTTTTGACAGTGGATGGTGTGAAATATATTATGGAAGACGATTCCTGGCTGTTGATCCGCCCCTCGGGAACTGAACCGGTTTTGCGAGTGTATGCTGAGGGCAGAAGCGAAGAGATGGTTCAAGCCCTGTTGGTATACGGGGAGACGGTTGCAGAAAATATCACCTGAACGAAAACTGGAAATTAACAAAACAACCACAGCAATCAATAAGATTACTGTGGTTGTCTGTTTTTACAAAGAAAACTGACAGGGTAATTCCGCAGGTTTCTACATTGAGGACACGCGCAACCGGCGGCTGAGGATGATTACCACCATTAACACACCCGCAACCAAGAGGAGCCCTGGGACTCCAAAATCATCTGCAAAACCTGTATCTGGCAGTGCAGTAGCTGTCGGGATTGGCGTTTCTTCTCCTTCTCCCGCTTGCTGGGTCAGCAGAGCTGCAACAGTAGCAGTTCCAGGATCTTGGGTCCCCTCGCTTGTTGGTTCAGGTGTATTGGTGGGTGCTAATACCGGGGTGGCCGTGTTGGTGGGGATGTCGGTGGGGACTGGTGTTAAAGTTTCGGCTGCCGGCAGAAGGGTAGCTGTAAAGGTTGGCGTTAATGAGCCTCGCATTACTATTGCAGTAAGCCGGGCTTCTTCCGCGATAGCTGTATTGGTGGCATTGATTGCTGCTACCTGGGTCTGCTGTCCGGTATCACGACCGGGTAAGATAACCACAGCGTAACCAGCAATAGCGAGTAATGCAATCAGGAGGATTCCACCGAGGATTCCGGCAACAACCAGGAAGGTCCGGTTGGATCCCCTGCTTGTTGCGATAGTTTCTTCAGAATCTGTTTCCTCGAATTCCAGATCATCAAAATCATTCATCATACCCATAGTTCTCTCTCCTCAATTTGCCCTGTCAATTAGGCAGCAAAATGGTATTAGTTCTTATTCCATAAGAATTTCAACGTTTGATAGCGGAATTGCAGCTTGTTTATCATGTCCATAGGATACTTCAGCTGTCCGGGTTTCAATGCCGTTTGATAATCGCTGTTTTCTGGGATGTATATAGTCAATTATTCCGATTTGAGGTGCTTGGGGACCATTAACTATGATAACCTTTTTCCCAGAAGAAAGGGTTTCAGACTCAATCGGTAGGTCGGGTTCTGGCTGGTTGGGTTGGGAGATTATGAGTTCGGGATATTTTCCTAAAAACGGTTCATATACCTGGGCGTTTAGCGCAATATTCTTGTCTTTATTGGCTATCAATATTCCTTCTGCAGCGCTGTTCATAGGAGTTGATCCAAATCCGTCAATAACCATGATAGGATACTTCATTGATTGAGCGGCTGGAATCAAATCTGACGAGATGCTTCCCAGGATTAACCCTTTAATTGGAGTGTTGCCAGCAATTTCCAGCACTTCTGAATTGTTGCAGTATCCAGCTGCCAGAATTGCTCCCCGGAATCCGATATTTATCTGTTCCGCCACCAATTCCTGGTTAAGATTATTACTAACTGGTTGAATGACACCGTAAGTGATCTTTCCATTGCCCCATACACCCTGAATTAATGCGCCCCGGGTTTCGATAATCGCTCCCCGATCAGGGATAATATTGGTCACCGTTCCTTCCATACCAGCCTGAAGTTCAAATGGTTGTGAGGCGATCTCGAAAAGAACTTTTCCTTCTCCGGCAATTCTCACTTGCCCCGAAAATGGAGCCCGGATAACTCGTTTGAATAAACCTACTGGACCTGCAATTACATCTCCTGGTGAAAGTTCATCCCCGGCCTGGCGCTGAAGCAGTTCATCTGCCCGGGCAGGAGTTACATTTAATCCCTGAGCAATTTCAAGCAATAAATATTTGGTAGAAAGCGGCGCTGCCACTATCACATCAGTGGGAGTGACTTTTTGCATACGGCGAACAATTACATATCCGTCTGAAGACAGAATACGTTCCCGTCTGATATTTGTAAGTGCGTGGATATGCTTCACTTTACTAAACATAATGTACCATTATAGCTCAGGTTTCTCTGCTCTGGTTTTATTACTCATATTTCAGTAGAGTTTTTATCCAGGTCTCATTTCTCTTCCAATTTTTTTCCTGATCCTGGAAAAAGTGTAGCGGACGCCCCCTGGCATCAATGATGATGCCTAATGATCCACCGACAGCGTTCACTTTTCCACTCTTGCCAGGGCCTCCCATGCCAACATCAAAGCGGTGAAGAGGGCGGAGGTGGAGGGAGACTTTCTCTCCTAATTCGATTGGGAGAGCAGTTAGTGCCCCGAATTTAATTTCACGGGTAAAGTTTCTCCCATCTTCCCGGTTTACCTGGATTCGTAGAATCGGGGTTCCGGGTCTGGCATACCCGATAGGTGCAATAATTGTGCCCAAATTCAAGAAAGTATTTGATTCAATAACCTGGACTGTTAACAGGGGATTGATATCACTTGCTGCACCCAATCCGGGCAATAAGCCGTTTTGGTCCAGCGCAAGTGTTGTTACGCCAGTCGGTTGAATACCATCCAGTAGAATTGACAGGCTTTGCGATCGAGTGGGAGCCTGAGTCAGAATCCTGCCTGATCCAATGATAGGTTCAATCGGAGGCATAAGCGAGCTGAACGTTGTAGATCGCTTATGAAGGCTGGGGATAGTTTTCTTAGATGCAATTCTTAAAGCTTGTTTGGCGAGGGCAATCTCAATTTCCAGGTGTTCAGATTCCGTCGGCAGACTGGCAGGATACACGGACTTATTGTAGATATAATCCAGGATGTCCTGCTTGGCCAGTTTGAGCGGCAGCCAGCGGGTAATATCCTCCAGGGAACCCTCTTTCAGGACTCCGGTACAACCGGATCCAACACCAAGTCCTGGAAAGACCCGGAGTGTTTCTTCGCCTGAAGACGCCGCAGCGATAATTGTGGCATATGAGCCAATATCAACCCCCATGACCCCTTTTTCTGGTTCATATTTTTCGCTCAAAAAACGGATCACCCGGCCGAGTGCTGATGCGCTGGAGGTAAAGTTGCCTTCCGTCCAGGATAAGACTTCCCTGATTCCGCCAATTTGTCTTTTCCGGATATCTTTATAGATTTCATTGAGCTGATTTTGGGCCGGGTAAATGTCTTCTTTTCCCAGGACCGGCTGAATATTTGGAGCGATGCGTAATTTACTGATTTTTTCTAACCCGGACTTCACTTCTTCTTGAAGTTCATCATTTCCGGCATATAAGATATGAGGTCTTTGGCTCTCTTCCAGAAGATAACTTGATAAGCCGATACTTTCTAATATACTAAGGAGAGATTTTGAAGCGCCTTTATTTGTGCCCCCGGTGATGATTATTAAGTCCGGGCGCTTTTCAGTCAGCATATTGATTCGGTCTGAAGCTGTCCTCCGGTCATTGAGTGAGATTTCAGCTACGATCTCGGAATATGTTGTGTGAGCCAAATATTTGGCATTAAGTAGTGAGACATTATCCAACAGCCCAACTGTTACCACAGACATTGGATTTCCGGCAGACATGGTTGCCACCATGATGTCAAAGCCTTGATTATCCCGGGTACTAGGAATGATTAACCCCTCTTTTTCGCTGAGGAATGTCCTCCTGGTGATATGCTGTAGTTCTTCAATTGCTCTCCAGGCACCCTCGGTAACATCAAAGAGGGGTGATCCGGCAGTTGTGGGAGCGGAGGCAGAAGCCAAAAACCGGTATTTACCACTCACCACGTCAAAGAATAAAGCTCTGGTGACTGTGTTGCCGATATCTAATGTTATTAGGGACTTTGCTGGTACAGTATTTATATCCATATTGATTAAAAAGACGAAAACAGCGTAAAACCGAGACTGTTTAGAAATTTCCAGATAAATGTCAACCGTTCAACCAACGCTGCGAGGGAAGATAAATAGACCCCGGCATAAAGCGCCCCGAAGGTAACAGCCAGAAAGACCTTACCAATTTTGCTGATGTTTTCAATAATGGGAAGGCGTTCACTCGACTGTCCCGGTGTTTCCCGAGCCCCAAAATGGAAATAAATTAAAGTAGTAACGGTGCCCAGGACAATTATAAAGCCATTGATAGCTTGATCCCATCGACTGGTTGAGATTGCATACGCAGATGGATCCACGCTGTTGATAGTTCCTAGGATCTGTGGAAACAATGTTCCAGTAATGGCCCCGCCGACCGCTGCCGCTGCCCCAATTCCAACCAGGATTGCTACAGACCAATTACCCGCTTTGCGAAGCGGGGTGGCTTTGGTTAATAAAAAGAGACTGGGGATAAACAGCAGGAGGGATAACAAACGTTCTCCCTTGGTTCCATTGATGAGGGGAATTATCAGGCGGGGAATCAGCACATTATTGATGGTTACGAGGGCAACATAAGCTGCTGAAACACCAATAAAAATGTGGATAGCAAGTCGGAAGAAAGGATTGTCTCCCAGCAGGTAGCTGAAAATCAGGATTGTAAACAAAAATCCCAGTCCAAGCCCTGTGAAATCAAGCAGGCTTCCTATGGTGAGGTTCACTTAATCTCTCCTATTTGTCTGGCTCTGTGGCGAGAAAATAAGGAAAGCACGCCATTTGCCAATCCGCCAATAAACATTGTCCCGACAGTGATGATAATGCCGATATTATAGGGAAGCCAGGCTGTACTTGCCAGGCTTGGTTGTTCCCGGAGATGTTCATAATTCAAGCTGTGAATTACCCCTGCTACATACCCCGAGAGCAGTTGGGGAGAAGCCCGGAAATAAGGCTGGATTAATGGTTCTACTTGAGCGCTGACCACCATATTCAAGGGCGTATCTTTAAGATGGGTTCCCACCTGTTCTATCCAGCTTTTTGCTGTATTGGGATCATCTGTAATAACCAGGATCATAGCAAAATCGCTGATTGAATCCACGTTAACCAGGGGAGGAGATCCCCAGGCGTTACTTCCATCAAATGCGAGGGGAATGATTTTTTTAGGAGCGATGACAAAGCTTACCAAGCCTGCAGATTCCCCGGGTAAATATCCCAGGTTGATATATTGCTGATTGTGTATATAACCGTGTTTTTCCTGGGTAGAAGTCAGGAAATGCTCGGCCAATACGGGTCCGGTCGGTTGCGTGGACACAAACGAAAGATATGTTCCCTGTTCCATCAGATGGTCAACGACAGAGGCTGCAGCAATGTGCATTTCAGCAGTTGCGGCGGGTTGATAATCGAAGGCTATTAGAACAGGTTGTCCGTCGAATAGCTCATCGATTTGATTAAATAAAGCGCCATAACCTGAAGAATTGACTTGATCTTCTGGCGGTATTTTGGTCTCAATAGTTCCCCCAAAGATAATTGTTCCTCCTATTGTAATGATCAAAATGATGGCAATTAACCAGCGGAGAATTCTTTGAGTTTGAACCGGGGCGACTTTTGTAATGGGTTTTACTTTCTTCTCTTCCCCGATCAGCTTTTTCAGCAGATTTACATATTCCTGGTGCGATTTAGATGCTGTGAGGTCAAGCGGTTTCATGGCAGCTTGTTCTGGATCCAGGGCAAATTCAGCTTCTGCGGGAAGAACGCTGGGGATTCCGGCCAGAGGACCGTAATTCTCGATATAATCCTCGTCTTCAGATAAGCCAGTCATATCCGATGATTCAACCACTGGCCGCATTGCTTCCACCCAGCCTGGTAATTCACCACGTGATATTTCATCTTCAGCGATCTGAGCGCCTTCTTCAGAAGCAGTTGTCAGCCAGCCGGGAAGTTCCTCGCTAAATAAATCATCAAAGAATTCCTCTTCTTCGCCTTGGAAGGGGTCAACTATCTGATCTGTAATTGAATCTGGTTCAACCCCGGCAAGGAACTGAAGTTCTTCCGGAATTTCCTGAGCGCCATTTTGAGGTGCGCTGTCCTGGGCAGCTGCCCAGGACGGGAATTTCTTGTGCTCGACGCCCTCCTCAAATAATTCAGCGGGTGCTTGTGATTCCTCTTCTTCAGAGATCGTTTCCCCGGAATCCTCGGATTTGATTTCTGAGTCATAGAGATCCTTTTTTTGCAGGAAATCATTCAGTTGATCATCATCATCATCCAACTGAAGCCAGTCTGGCACATCCTCTGCAGGTGACTCTGGTTCCTCCGGTTTTGCTTTCGGTTCCCCTTCTGGTTTTTCTGTAACTGACAACCAATCGGGAAAAGAAGAGTCTTCTTCTACTTCATCGGCGCTCTTATTCAATCTTTTAATTTTTTCAAGCCAGTCGGTGCCGGGTTTATCTACAGTTGGAGCGGATACAGGCGCTGCCTCAGATTCCTGATCTTCATCGATGGTAGAGTTTGGATCTTGCAGCATGTCCAGCCATCCTGAGTCCCCGGAAAAAGATGTTGGCTCTGAATCTGGTTTGGCATCTTCCAGAGGTCCAGCTGCACGGAGGTTGTTTTGATCGTCGATTTCTTTAGTTGAGAGGAAGTCATCCAATGGGGAAGAATCATCCGATTCTATTGGCTGGATGCTCTCTTGATCACCAAGGTCTTCAGACGAGAAAAAATCCTTCAAGGCGGACGAATCGTTTAGCCCGGTTGGCTCAAGGATGTCACGGACATCGTTTTCTTCGGGTGGAACGAAATCATTTCTCAGGGACGAGCCTGCGGGTTCGGTTGGTTTTAAGAAGTCATCCAGGCGTGACGAATCGTCTGGTTCGGTTGGTTGGATACTTTCTTGATTGCCAAGGTCTTCAGACGAGAAAAAATCTTTCAGTGGGGATGAATCGTTTAGCCCGGTCGGCTCTAGGCTGCCATGATCGTCGTTTTCTTCGGGTGGGAAGAAATCATTTCTCAGGGACGAGCCTGCGGGTTCGGTTGGTTTTAAGAAGTCATCCAGGCGTGACGAATCGTCTGGTTCGGTTGGTTGGATACTTTCTTGATTGCCAAGGTCTTCAGACGAGAAAAAATCTTTCAGTGGGGATGAATCGTTTAGCCCGGTCGGCTCTAGGCTGCCATGATCGTCGTTTTCTTCGGGTGGGAAGAAATCATTTCTCAGGGACGAGCCTGCGGGTTCGGTTGGTTTTAAGAAGTCATCCAGGCGTGACGAATCATCGGGTTCAACTGGCGGGTGACGGCCAGGGGCATTGATATCTTTAGCTGGGAAGAGGTCATTACGTAAGGATGAATCATCAGTACCCAGGGGACTACCGCAAAATTCACAAGACCCTTGATTGTCCGGATTGGGCCTACCGCAGGTGGGGCAGAGGATATCAGTCATCGTTAGCCACCATAAGGGCGGTCTGTTCCCATCAGGATCCTGATCCCGGTGGTTATAGTCCCTAGTGCGATTCCTAGCAGCAGTCCGCGCGCTCCTCCGAGTGCTGGAACACGAACAATCCAATCACGAATGATATGAAGGAAGGGAAGAGTAGCAGGGGGAATAGAAAACGAGCCGAGTAGAACCAGGAGAATCACAAAAAAGAAAGTAATTGAGAAAAGATCCATTCTTTTTCGCAGGATACTGGCTGCGGCGTAGGTCAGACTGACGGCTGTTACCGCTAATAAACTGGTTTCAATTGGCAGTTGAATATTTGTGAATATCCAATTTGTCATCTGGAAATTGGATTGTCCAAACATGTATGATTGGACCATGTCAATAATACCTATCACTAAAGTCAATAAAAGAGCGATGATTAGAATGAGACTGTAACCGCTGTTTTCGTTGTCAGGCCCCAGCTTCTTGAAGTGGACTGTGAGTAGATTAATGATTCCAACCAGCAGTGCAACCGCAGCCAGCACCAGTCCTGTCCGCAATAAAGCGAAACGAATATTGGTGATTGACGGGATAAAGTACCCGGCCAGGACTATAATCCCCACTCCGATAGCAATTGCAGTCGAGACGGGCGCATTTAATTTAATATTCACATTGAACCTGCCAGGCTATTTTCAACGAAAATGTCTATTCCAAGAATTTTCAACAAGACACTTCCGAGAATGACAAATATGATGATCCACCTGAAAACATCCTGGGCAGATATGCTGGCCAGATGGATTTTACCGGCGCCCAGGTAAGCGCCTCCAGCATATAATTCTTCTCCTATGAGAGGATCTGATGCTGAGGCATATATTACAGCTTGAGCAGGAAGTTGAGCGGTACCGGCAATTGTTGGCGTGCTCTGTCGTTCGCCGGCTGTAGTTAACCAGGTTATTTCGCTGCCAAACCAACCGGTGTGAATGTTCGCGGAGACATTATTATCCCTGATGGTTGTGAGGGTTCCTGCTGCATAAGAGAAAGGTGTAACGCCAACTAATTCCCCGGAAGGATTTTTGCCCTTGTCAGCAATGCTGATTGCTTTAGAGGTCCCTTGAATGGTGTCTTGGGCCAGGATTGAAATTACAGCGTTGCCAGTGGAAGCGACCGGGGGATAATCACATACAGATGATTTTTCAATGACCTGTTTTAATATGCTCAATCCCGCCAGAGCCGAAGCGGATTCTGGACCCGTAATTCCCCCTCTCCCCAGAGAGATATGCAGCTGCGTGCCGTCTTCTACGGCGACATTTATCTCCTGGTTGATTTTATTGTAGGCCTGTATGGGTCGGATATTTTTCTGCTTCGGTTCCTGATTGATGATCGAAAAAAAGATCATCAAACCGAGGAAGAGGACAATTACCACAATCCCTGTGAAGCCTGTAGCTGACACAGTGTTAACCTCCAGCTATGCTGTTGGCTCGAAGGACCTGAGAGCCTTGATAAATATTGCGGTTTCCGTTGGGTCCTCTAAAATCTTGGCAAAGTCTCGGGACTGTTCTTTGGAAATAAAAGTGGACAAGACTGGTTGGCTTAAATATACCAGCTGGGCGCCAAGCAGATTGATTGGACCTGAAGCTTCCAAAAATGTTGCTATGAGATGATGGAGCCGCAATTTATGTAGCGTTTTGATCCAATTTTCCCTATTTTCTTTAATCTCCATAGTTCAGAATTAGTATAGCATAGTTTCATTTTTCAAGTGAGCGGTACCTGCCTGTCGGGATATGACTTAAGATATCCATCTTTGATTATTTCTCATACTGTGCTACCAGGGGTTAGTAAAGTATCGTATGATATAGGTAGTTAAGTAAAAAAGGTCATTTTTGGAGGAATTATGCAGCCCGATTTAACTGATCAAATCTTGGAATTGGTGCGTTTGACGTCGACTGATTTACCCAGCGATGTAGAGGAAAAGTTACGAAAATCAAAAGATCAAGAAGCTGAAGGCTCTGCGGCAGAGGGCGCGTTGGATACGATCCTGAAAAATGTTGAAATGGCCAGGGAAAAATCAACTCCGATATGTCAGGATACTGGAACTCCAATTTTTTATATCACCTATCCAGAGGGTTGGAGTACGAGGAAACTTTCTGCCCAAATCAAGGATGCAGTGATTCAAGCAACAGCTAAAGCGTATTTGAGACCGAACTCAGTTAATTCGGTGACGGGAAAGAATACAGGAGATAACAGCGGGGACGAGCATTATCCATCCTTGCACTTTCAAGAAGGCGGGGGAGATGAACTTATAATAGAATTGATATTGAAGGGCGGTGGGTGTGAAAATGTAAGCACCCAGTACAAACTTCCGGATGGGTCATTGACAGCGGGCCGGGACCTGGATGGTGTGCGAAAAACCGTTTTGGATGCGGTGGTGAAAGCCCAGGGAAAGGGATGTGCCCCTGGTGTTTTGGGCGTTGCTATCGGCGGTGACCGCGGATCATCCTATGCTGCTTCTAAAGAAGCCTTGCTCCGGCAGTTGGATGATAAAAACCCTGATCCAATATTGGCTGAATTGGAAGAGAAGATCACCAGGCAGGCTAATCAGCTGGATATTGGGCCGATGGGATTTCGTGGGAAAACCACAGTCCTGGGTACTAAAGTAAAGAACCTGCACCGTCTCCCAGCCAGTTATTTTGTCTCCATAGCTTATATGTGCTGGGCTTTTCGCCGCCGCCGGATGATTTACCAAAGCGGGGAAGTGGAATACCAATAAATCTCTCCAGAGGAAAGTTAATAAACCGGACAGGAACCAGTTTTCTGTCCGGTATTTTTTTGTCCGGATCAGGTCGTATCCGGCAACAGTAGAGGGGGTTAAATCATACAATGGCAAAGCTGGAACTTTATCCCAGGGAGTGATTTTAATGCATTTCTCATTTACAGAAGAAAAATTGAATAAAAGAAAGCGCTGGCTCTGGTATCTGTTTGATGTTGGTAATTCTGCTTACGCAGCTGTAGTGATCCTGGCGATCTACGCAGCTTATTTTAAAGGCCATGTTGTAGGGGGCGCAGAGGGATCACGGTTATGGGGTTTGTCTGTAGGAATAGCGATGCTGGTTGTTGCTGTGATCTCCCCGGTACTTGGAGTTATTGCCGATTATACCGGTCAGAAGAAACGCTTCTTAATCTATTTTACAGCTTTATCAGTCGTATCTACAGCGTTGTTATTTTTTGTTCAGAAAGGCGACATTCTGTTGGGTATGGTTTTGTTTATTTTTGCTGAGATTGGTTACCGGGGCGGGCAGGTCTTTTACAACTCTTTACTCCCTGAAGTTGCTGAACGGGATGAAATGGGACAGGTATCTGGTAACGGCTGGGCGATTGGTTTAATGGGTGGGATTGTTTGTCTGTTGATTGTTTTAGCCCTGGTTACATTCATTGAAGGAACCTGGATTGTCCGATTTTCACTGGTAATCACAGCTGTGTATTTTGCGGTTTTCGCAATTCCACTCTTCTTGTGGTTTCAGGAAAAAGGCGGAGATAAAAAACTCCTCCCCGGCGAAAATGTGTTTTCTATAGCGTACAAGAAGCTCCGGAATACTGTTCAATCCGTCCGGGATCACAAGGAATTTGTGAGATATATAATAGCTTTCCTGATCTACAATGACGGAATATTAATGGCAATAAATTTTGCAGCTATTTTCGGGGCAGTAATGTTCGGCCTCGAACAGCAGCAGATCATTATTTTTATGATCCTGATCCAGTTTACCAGTGTGATCGGAGCGTATGTCTCAGGCTGGATTGCAGACAAGAGAAGCGGGAAGGTTTCCCTGGTTGTCTTTTTACTGCTTATGATCGGAGCAATTGTAGGTTTGTTTGTTGTTGAAACAGTGATTGGGTTTTTTATCATAGGGGGTGTTGCGGGATTGGCTTTGTCTTCAGTTCAGGCGGTGAGCAGAGCCATGGTAGGTGCCTTGAGCCCCCCTGGACGCAGTGCAGAATTCTATGGTTTCTTTGCTGTTGCGGGAAGGACATCATCTTTTATCGGTCCGACCATCTATGGTTTTGTGGCTGCTGGAGCGGCAGTTTACTTTGAAGCTCAGGGCGAGAATGCTTCATTTCTGTGGTTCAGGCTGCTGGAAGGCGGTGCGCCGTTTGCAGAACAGTTGGGACAAAGGGTGGCGATTTTGCCGGTGATATTATTCCTGGTAGTAGGGTTATTTATTCTTCTGCAAGTGGATGAACAGAGTGCTCGGCAGCAGGCAGAGAAACCAGTCCCTTCCCTTTGAATTGCTAATCAGGTTACCTTTCCTCTGCTATTAAACAAAGCGTTCAGGTGGGATATTCAGACGAGGAAGCCCGGATGATTATCTAAAGTATGCCTGGATGAGTGATGTCTTAGTTAGACTATCCTGATGAAGCGTCGCTTGCCAACTTGCAGAACACCCTTGCCTGGAAATTCAGCATGAGGATTATCCAACTTCTTTTCATCCAAGCGAACAGCGTTTTGCTGGATCAAGCGCTTGGCTTGACTTCGGCTATCTGTTAGTCCGCTTTTCTCCAGGACATCCAGGACAGTTTGACCGGATTGCAATTTGTAGTCTGCCATTGTTTCCGGCTGGCCTTGCTCCTGGAATACCCGGACAAATTCAGCTTCCGCTTCCTCAGCTGCAGGCTGGCCGTTGTAAATCGATACGATTTCCCGGGCAAGGCTCATCTTCGCTTCTTTAGGATGCAGGTCTCCTTGGGACAGGCGGGACTCCAGCTCAAAAATTTCGTTAGGTGTCCACCGGGTCACCAGTCGGGCGTAAATCCCCATTGCTTTATCAGGGATGCTCATTATTTTTCCATACATATCTTTGGGATCGCCGGTGATGGCAATATGGTTGCCTAAAGACTTGCTCATCCTGATTTCACCGTCTGTTCCAGGCAAAATAGACATGATAATCCCAATATTGGGTTTCTTCCCCAGAGATGTCATCAACTTCCTGGAAGCGGTGATTATGTTAAATAATTGATCACTGCCCCCTACCTGGACATCTGCGTCCAGGGTATAGGCGTCATATCCCTGCATGAGGGCATAATAAAATTCGTGCAGGTAAATGGCTTCGTTCTTTTGAAATCGTTTGGCGAAGTTATCCCTGGTCAGAAATTGTCCCACGGTGAAATTTGAGCTTAAGTGGATCAGGTCTTCAAAGGTCAGTTTTGATAACCATTCTGCGTTGTGGCGGATAACGGTTTTTTCAGAATCCAGTATTTTGAAGCTTTGTTCAGCATAGGTCATTCCATTGTGGGCAACCTGCTCAGGGGACAGGCGAGGTCTCAGATTGTCCTTGTCGGAAGGATCACCTATCAGCGATGTGAAATCGCCTATCAGGAAAATTACTTCGTGCCCTAGTTCCTGGAATTGGCTTAACTTTCTCATGGTTACTGTATGGCCGAGATGCAGATCAGGCGCGGTGGGGTCATACCCGCAATAAACCCGAAGTGAACGATTTTCTTTTTCAGCTTCCAGCAGCCGTTCCTTTAATTCTGTAGCCATGGCCCCCTTGAGCCTCTCGTCACCATAATCAGCGCCTTGTATTAAGTAATCTACTTGTTCATCGATGGTCATTTTTCTGTTGCTTGCCATGATTTTCTCCCATTTATTCCTGGTCTTTACATAATAACACGCCCCCGTTAGGGAGGGCGTGTGGAGAAGCACTGATCTGTTTTATGGGTCAGCGCTTCTAGAGTCTATAATAGTCCAGGACCTGATTGTGATTATTTTTCAGGGTCATAGGATTGATTATATCAAATATTAATAGGATGCGGATTTCAGAAAGGGACCCGCATCCTGAAATGATGATATTATTCAACAACTTTTAATCCCAATGTCGCTTCTTCATCTTCAAAGCTGGCGCTACCGCTGAACATGCCTTTTTCGGGGTCACCTTCACTCATTTCTAAGGTAAGAGTCTCCTCCATGATGTAGTCTCGATGGGTTTCGATAGCATTTTGAAGGGTTGGCGTAGCCTGGTAAACCAGGGAAATCCGGTCAGAAATATCAAAATCCGCTTGTTTTCGGAAGTCCTGGATGCGGCGGATGATTTCCCGCGCGAGTCCTTCATCCCGTAATTCTGCACTGATTTCAGTGTCAATGGCAACAGTAAGTAATTTGCTGTCCACCGTGGATAAACCTTCGGCTGCTTCAGTGCGGATAAGAACTTCTTCTGCTGTGAGCAGGATTTGTTTACCCTCCAGTTCCAGGGGTATGTTTTTGCCTTCATTCACCAGGTTGACAATCTCATCCGGATCCTGTTCAGATAAAGCAGCTTGAACTTTCGGGAAATCCGCCCCGTACTTTGGCCCCAGAGCACGATTATCAGGAAGCACTTTATAGGCCAGAAGGGATTTTGCATCCTGAACAAAAGAGAGGTCTTTAACATTTAGCTCGTCCTGAACGATTTCGATCAGTTCTTCGTCAAGTTCTGCTCGACCTTCTTTGACGTGAACAAGCACCTGAGCAAGGGGCTGCCGGACTTTGATCCCCACATTGCTCCGGGCGCTTAGTCCCTGGCTGGCGGTTTCCCGGGCTAATTTCATTTGATTGATCAACTTTTGATCGATGGCATTTTTATCTACTTCAGGCCAGAGTGTATGGTGGATACTCTGGTGGGCATCCGGGTATACTGACCTGACAAGGTTCTGGTAAATTTGCTCGGTAAGGAAAGGAATCACTGGAGCCAGCGAGCGGATCATCTTTACCAGGACGTGCCAGAGCGTTTCGTAGGCAGTGTTTTTATCCTGATCCGTCTCGGTTTTCCAATATCGCCTCCGGGAACGGCGGACATACCAATTGCTCAGATCATCCAGGAGGGACTCAAATCCCAGGGTAGCATTAAATGCGTTTGAGTTTTCCATATCTGATGTGACCTGTTCTACTGTCTGGTTTAAACGGCCCAGGATCCAGCGGTCCAGCGGATTTTGGGTTTTTGGTGTAGGTCCTTCAGGATAATCCGGGTCAAAATCCTTTAATCCGGGGGACCAACCATCAATTTCAGCATAGGTAGTAAAAAAGGAATAGACATTCCAGAATGGAATGATGAACCGGCGGCGGGTTTCCTCTGCGCGGTGGTAACCAAATAACAGGTTGTTTTCTGGTTTATGCGCGCTGTACAGCCAGCGCATAACATCCACGCCCATTTTATCCGCAGCTTCGTTGAACTCTATTGAATTTCCTGAGGATTTGTGCATTTCCCGGCCATCTTCTGCATGCAGGCTGGCGTAGCTGAAATTCTCCAGGAAAGGAGGTGAGTTATCCAGTACGGTTCCCATGGCAAGTAAACTGTAGAACCAGTTCCTGAATTGTCCCGGAAATGATTCGCTGATCCAGTGAGCGGGGTACCACTTCTCCCAGAATTCTGGATCAGTCCGGAAACTCAAGGTTGAAAACGGCACAATGCCCGCATCCAGCCAGGGGTTGCCCACATCGGGAATGCGAGTCATCTTTCCACCACATTTGTCACAGGCCAACACTACCCCATCAATAAATGGGCGGTGAGGTGTATGCCCTTTGAGGGCGTCAAATCCCTCGATGGCTCTTTCTTCCAATTCTTCTTCATTGCCAATCACGTGGAAATGCTCACAATCCTCGCATACCCAGATCGGCAAGGCTAACCCCCAGTAGCGTTTTTTGGAAATCATCCAGTCATGCATATTTCGCAACCAATCCAATTCGCGGGCGTGTCCAAAATCAGGGATCCAGCGGATTTGATCTACCACATCCATGATCTGATAGCGCAGGCTGGACTCCTTCTCTTCTGCTGTGAGCTTTTCCCGGTCTTTCTCGTAGTTCTCTCCCATGCTGATGAACCATTCATCTACCAGGCGGAAAACGAGTTCGGTTTTACAGCGCCAACAGGTGGGGTAGCGGTGAGTGTAGGGTTCTACATGGTAAAGAATCCCCTTTTCTTCCAGGTTCTCAAATATTTCATCCGTCACTTCTGAAACGTGTTTGCCAGTGATCCAGTCAAAGCCGTCGATAAAATATCCTTCTTCAGTCAAGGGAGCAATCCGCGGCAGGGAATATTCAAACGAGAGCTGGAAGTCTTCCGCTCCGCACCCTGGCGCTATATGGACGATCCCTGTACCTTCTTCTTCTCCTACTTCCTCCCACAGAATCACCTGATGAGACTCAACGGCGCTTTTCTCTATGCCTTCCTGAAGCTCTTTTAGTTCAGTGACACCGCCGGAGGACTGTGCTGCTGGTAGATCATCGAAAGGACCATCATAGGTCCACCCTTCCATCTCTGCCCCTTTAATTTCACCCAGGATTTTGTACTCGCCCCGGAGAATAGACGCAGTTCCTTTAGAGAGGTAAACAATGTGATTCTCTCCATCTGTCCCAGGCAGGGTTACCTGGGCTTTCAAGTAAGTAAGTTCAGGCCCGACTGCAGCCGCAACATTCGAGGTTAAAGTCCAGGGGGTTGTGGTCCAAACCAGCAAGGATTCATTTGGCCGATCGCGAAGAGGGAACCGCAGTGTTACAGAGCGGTGAGTGAGCTCCGCATAGCCATCGGTGACAATTTCATGCTGGCTGATTGCTGTTGCGCAGCGGGGGCACCAGGGCATCACGTCTGCTCCCCGGTACAGCCAGCCTTTCTCCCAGGTTTTCTTCAGGAAAGTCCAAATCATGTAATTGTTTTCAGTGGAGAATGTGAAGTAGCTGCCCCCAAGCTCCTGGAGTCCCAATCGCCCGACAATCCGCTCCACTGTATCAGTCACAGGTCCTTTTGGTCCGGGAACTGTGATTTCCTGCAGAGGATCTTCCAGTAATTTGTCCGCCAGATCCCGGAGAAAATCAGGCTGGTTCCAGTCCATCCAATAACCCAACCGGATGGATTGCTCCGTCTGTACGGCGGCGTATCGCAAAACCCTGGCTTTGCACTCCCGGACAAATTTTGCTAGACCGTAACCTTCAATATCCTTTTTGGATTTAAACCCTTTTTCCTTTTCAACTTCTACTTCTACCCATAATCCCTGGCAGTCAAATCCATTTTGATAGCGGAGTTCGCGGCCATTCATAGCCCAGTAACGGTTAAAAAGATCCTTATAGGTTCGTCCCCAGCCGTGATGGACTCCCATGGGGTTATTGGCTGTAATTGGACCATCGATAAATGACCAGGGCGGTTTACCTTTGCGAAGGGATCTTAAACTGTTAAAAGCATCAATCTCATCCCAAAACTTAAGGGTTTGATGCTCCAGCTGGATAAAATCGACTTCATTGGGCGCTTTTTTGATAGCCATCCTTCCTCCTGAATAAAAAAACTCTCATCCCTGTCGGGACGAGAGTATCAACTCACGCGGTACCACCCGTATTCCCACTGATTAGCGGGCACTTAGCGAGGACTCTCAGATAGTTATGGCGGATATTGCCGAACCTGCGATTCAGCCTCGCACCCTGGTAACGGGGGTGAACCCGGATCCCTTAATTGCCAAAGGGGTTCAGTTCTCAGCTCCGAAAGGATTTTCAGATTGTCGTTTCTGACCCGGCTTCCACCGTTTCCGGGCTCGCTGGCAGATCCAGACAGCCTTACTCGTTTTCATCTCTGCTTTTATTGATATGTTGCGCTGATTATGCCATAAACCAATAAGTCGGTCAACGGTCGAGAACTTTTTGATGGATGAATTCAGTCCCACAGGATTAGCTGGAAGCAGCTTCCGGGGACGGAGTTGAGGCATCTCCATTAACAGACGCAAACCGTTCCGCGGCTTTTAGATGCAATCCGGCGAAGGTACTGGCAGATAAGAGCAAGATGATC
>Ga0255364_10079_pt1 | contig 26112 bp, 29 predicted proteins | sample ANMaggSSYBR01G12_FD_182087 | JGI IMG/M metagenome (GOLD analysis project Ga0255364, IMG submission 182087) | Sediment cell enrichment communities from methane seep in Santa Monica Basin, California, United Staets - ANME aggregate JGI... | ecosystem: Environmental > Aquatic > Marine > Cold seeps >...
TCCTTCAGGAAAGGGGAATCAGTCCCTTTACTTCTCCCTCTCACCCGGTCACTATGTCTTCTAGTCTTCTTTAGCTCTCTCCCTCAAGAGACAGCTCCCGCGGGTTCGGCAGCTAGCTGAAGTTTTATTTACTTGTTTTTGGTGATGTGTCGGGTTCTTTCTCTGCCGGCTTTCCTACCCAGCGGAAAGCAATTGCGCCCAGGATGAGGGGGACCCAGAAGATCACTCCCCTGTATGCTATGGTAATCACCAGCGCATCGCTGACTGGAATATACATCGAACGAAGGACAAGGGTTAGGACGCCCTCCACGACCCCTAACCCATAAGGGGTAGGGGAGACAATCAGGAACAAATAGGACAGACTCGTGCCTGCGATGAGGGTGCCTATAGATGCCGGCACCTGAAATGCTTTAAAAGTCAGGAAAAAGATCAACAGCAGGATCAATTTGTTGGAGAGAGCCAGGAGGAGGGGATAAATTAATTCCAGGGGGCGATTGCGCAGTTCATTGAGCCCGCCAACTGCATCATGAGCTATGGATCTTGCCCCTTCTTCGCTGAATTCCTTGCGGCGTCGAAATGGTTTCAAGAGGCGGTTTCCAGCTCTGGCTAACCAGGCCAGCGCATCTGCGAGAGCTTGTTCGGATTTGAATCCCAGATAGAGCAGCAAGCTCATGCCTGTGAACATGAAAAATAAGATAATCGAGGCGGTGATCTCTGTTCCGCCGAGGATATTTCTGCGGAAGAGGACAATTAAACCCAGCCCTAATAGCGCAAAAAGTCCCAGATAATCAAATATAACAAACAGGGCTCCTGCTACTAAGGCCCTGGCGCCGGTTTTTCCCTTATGCCTGGCTTCAGCGATGAAAACAGACATCCCGCCAATCCCGCCGGAAGGTGCAATTACATTGATAAATGTGGCGGCTGTTGTCAGGACCAGCAGCCGACCTAATGATTCCTCAATTCCGATTACATGGAAAATCGTTTTAAAGGAAGCTGCCATATTGACCAGCCAGATCAATACCAGCAGGACAGACAGCAGAATGAAACGCCAATCTCCCCGCTGAAGGGTGACTGTGATCTGCTCGACTTCAGTAAAATTGCTTGCTAAGAAGATCACCCCCAGCAGCAAGCCTACAGCGAAGATGAAATTCCGCATGGTGTGATTATAGCAGAAATTAGTTTTGGGCTATTTTGCCAGAAATGAATTATTGAGGGATGAAATTAGTGTATTTTGGATTATCGCCGTCTTCCCCGTCCTGAGACGATGGAAATCCAGTAGAGCAGCTGCATTACTGCTGTTAACAGGGAAGCAACATAGGTTAACGCTGCGGCATTCAGGACATTGTTCACTCCCCGCGCTTCTTCCGAAGAGGAAATAATGCCGCTGTCTCTCAGCAGTTGTTTTGCCCGGGAGGAAGCATTTAATTCAACCGGGAGGGTTGCCAGGGCAAATAGGGCGCCGCCAGAGAATGCAATAACGCCCAGCCAGGCTAAGCCAATGGCATTAATTAACAAACCAATCACAATCAAGATCCATCCCAGTGTGGACCCGATGTTCACTGCCGGTACAAGGGTTGATCTTAAACGCAGAGGAAAATAGTTTTCCTTGTCCTGCAAAGCATGTCCCAGTTCATGGGCAGCGATGGCGATGGAGGCAACCGAATTGCCCTGGTAGACACCGGGTGATAAACTGAGCACTTTTTTCCTGGGGTCATAATTATCGGTCAGCTGACCCTGAATCTGCTGAATCTCAACATCGTGCAGTCCCCCGATTGAAATTAGTCTTTGAGTCGCTTGTTCACCGGTCAGACGGGAGCTGGTTGGTATTTTTCCCCATTTATTGTAGGTGGATTTTACATACCACTGCGCTGCCATCATGGCAATAATCGCCGGTGCCATATATAGCAGGTATTGCGGATTAAAATAAAACATCTTTTTGTTTCCTGATTTGTTATTTTGTGATTTCCAACATTATTTCAATTGCTTTATCCAGTTGGGGATCCAGCTCGGCCAGGTAATCTTCTTCGGTTAATTCCACCAGGAACTTTGGCGTGAGACCTGTTTCATGGATTTGTCTCTTGTCTGGGGTCAGCCAACGGGCAATTGTCACCCGGACCGCACCCTGTTCATTTCTAAGCTCAATCCAATTCTGGACAGAGCCTTTGCCAAAGGTTGTTGCACCGACCAGCGGTCCCCGCTGATGATCCTGGATAGCTCCGGCAACAATTTCTGATGCGGAAGCTGAACCTTCATTGACCAGTAAAACAAGAGGAATTTCGGTAGCAATGCCTCCCTTATGAGCGAGGAATTCCACCATTTCATCTTCAGTGCCATAATCTTCGTAGAGAATTGCACCTTCGGCAATGAATTCGGATCCCACCTCTACAGCTGTTTGCAGGTATCCGCCGCCGTTGTTTCGCAGGTCTACAATTAACCCAATCGGGTTCTGTTCTAGTATTTCTTCCAAATTCTCCCTGAGTTCAGAGATGGTATCCCCTCCGAAGGTAATGATTTGAACATAACCGATATTCTCTTCCAGCATTTTGCTTTCAACGCTGGGGATGATGATCTTTTCCCGGATAATGGTGACATCAAAAGGTTCCGGTTCTCCTTCTCGGCTGATGGTTAAAACAACTTTGGAACCTGCCGGGCCAAGAACTTTCCGGATTACCAGAGACCCATCGATACCGGTCATATCTTCCCCGTCAATCATGATTACTTGGTCTCCGGGTATTAACCCGGCTTCCTCTGCCGGAGAATTAGGCATCGGGCTGATGATGGTGAGATACTCGCTTGTGGTATCAACCCAGGCGCCAATTCCTTCATATTCTCCATCCATCGGAATATTGGCCTGCATAAATTCGTCTGGATTCATATAGGAAGTATGCTGATCCCCCAATGAGTCCAGCATTCCTGTAATTGCTCCTCTCATCAAGGTGGTATTGTCAACCGGTTGATCAACGTATTGATCATGGATGATCTCCCAGGTTTCCCAAAAAGGAATAAACAATTCCTCTGTTGAGATAGTGGCCGAGGGATCAGCTGCTGGGGTCCCTTCAGCGCCTTGTGATGGCAAAATCTGGGTTGGTTTAGAAAACCAGGAAGTGTCTGGTTTAGGTAATAAGATATTACCGACAATTGCGCCGGCTGAGAAAGCGCTGGCGATAACGATCAACCCGCCTGCTATTCCAATTATGATCCAGGTGCTCTTTTTCATCCAATTTCTCCACTAGAATGTTCCCGGGATGTCTCTTAAACTTATCTTGTCATACTATAAAGGTTATCACCGGGAGGTTAATTCAATCTAAAAAGTATATCAAATAATTATTAAGATACAACTATATCCTTGAATCAGGTAAAGGATACAATCTTACTTTAAATATTATTATTCTGATCGCATGGTAGGAAGGAAAATTATATCCAGATCCAGGGGGCGATCCAGTTCATTTTCCAAAGCCGCAGCCAGGTCATTAACAGTCTCCTGGTTCAGTGGTTCTGTAGATCGAACTGTTGCACTGATCAACAGTTTATCCTGGGATTGTACCCTTTCGATGTTGATGATGGACATTTCTTCTGTGAGTGGGGATTCGAGTAAGACTCGCTCAATAGTTTGTTGTTCCCGGTTTTGTTTGATGATCCCGTTCATGATAAATGCCAGGGGAATGGTAATCAGAAAAACCAGGAATAAAATGCCTGTAACTCCTCTCTGGACTCGTTTTTTGGTCTCTGGTTCCAGGTTCAGGGGATGAATACCCAGCAAGGTGAAGATAATTACACCGCCAAGACTGATGGTGACCAGGTTGGTGGTGAACAGCAGCAGAGCACCACCAGCTGCCTGCATGTTTCCATTTGCGAAGCCCAAACCAACTACGCCGAGAGGCGGCGCCAGGGCTGCGGCAATTGCTACGCCAGGTAAAGCTGCGCTGACATCTTTTCTGCTCACCGCATAAGCGCCGGCCATACCGGAAGCCAGGGCGATGAACAAATCCAGGAGAGTTGGTTGAGTCCGGGAGAGAATTTCGGGTGTCATCTCTTTCAAGGGAGAAAGTAAGCCGATTATGATCGCGACAATTATTGATGCCATTACACCCTTAAAGACAGATTCCAGTGAAGTCCTGACCAACCGTCCTTCACCGAGGATTATCCCGAGTGAAAAACCAAGGATGGGAGACATCAGCGGGGCTACAAGCATAGCACCGATGACAACTGCTGGGCTGTTAAGCAGTAATCCCAGGGTAGCGATGATTGAAGATAAAATAATCAGCACGAAATAATCTGAGCCGGGCTGCGCATCTTCAATAAGTTCCTCCCGTACCCCAAGCTGTTCTTCCGTTGTCAAGGTAGGAAAGAGGTTAAAGATAGCAGTCAGCACCCGGCGGGAAAGAAATTCCCGGGCACCGCTGTAGCCTTTGACCATAATGGATGTGTTCGGCGCCTGAGCAGCAATTCTAAGGGGGATGCTTCCAAAAGCAAACTGGTCAAAGGATCCCTGTTCTGTGGCGCCGACAATGACCAGGTCGTGAGCTTCTGCTTCCTTAAGGATGCCATCCAGGACATTGTTGGCCATGATCACCTTTTTTTCAGGTGGTTGGCTGAAGGTCAGTCCTTCCAGGGTTTCTTCAATAGTCAGCCGGTTTTCTTCCATCCGGCGGGGTGTAGCCCGACCAACCTGGACATACAGCCCGGTTACGGCAGCTTCATAAACTTGAGAAAGTGTGGCTGCTAAGCGGGCTCCAATTGGAGCGTTGGGACCTCCGGCGGTTGGCACCAGGATAGATTTGATTTCTTGCGTATGGTCTCCTCTCACAATTAAAACATCACAGGGAGCATTTTTAATGACCGGGTCAATAACTGGTCCCAGTGAATTAGAGATTGACCGGGTATCTCCTAGCCATCCGAGTAATATCTGGTCGACCTGTTCCTCTCTTGCAGTATCCAGGATACCTTCAGAAACACTGCGCGATACACGGGTCATGGTTTGAACCCGGAATTCCTCTTTTGTTGCCTGGTCAACTGCCCGGTCTAAAAGAGCATGGTCGGTTTCTGCCTGTGAACTGCCTTCTGAAAGGGGAACCTGGCCGGGCACAGTAATTACCCGCAGGGCGATGACTTTTCCTCCTTGCTGGCGGACAAGTGTACCGGCTAGACGAAGCAAAGTTTCCGCAGTATCCGGGTTAGCGATTGGGACCAGTACACGAACACTCTGTTTGGTCTTCACTTCTTCCAGATGTGTTTTAAATATTGTGATACCTTCTTTGGCTGTGATACTGTGGTGCCGTCCGTATCCAACAAATATGGCAAAACCTATCAACAGCAGCAATCCGGCAGCAGGAAGATATTCTACCCAGGTCAAAATAAACAGGGAATCAAAAACTAAAACCAGGGCTGGAATCCAGGGGTGAATGGGAAGGTGAAAGGGGGCTGCGGTGATTTGTTCCCTTCTGGCGAGAGTGAAGTTAACTGACATCAGCACGATCAAATAGAGCAGCCCGCCCAGCCGGGCTAAATAATCCAGGGGGAAAAAAAGCGTCAGGGCAATCAGAATTGTGAAAACGGCAACCAGGAGTACCGGTGTGTTTGCCCGTTTGTTGGTTCGTTTAAGGGATTCAGGCCAAAATCCGTCATTTGTCATGGCATACCCTTGATGGGTCAGGAGAGTTATGATCCTGTTTAATGCCAGGGGGATAGCCGCAATGCTCAGGAATAATATTCCGACCCTGCCCCATTTTCCAGCGGCCAGATCAGCCAGCTCAGCCAACGGCAACCCCAGCGCTGCGGAAGATCCGGTATGGAATATTCCACTGGTAATGCCGGCAAACAAGGCAATTACTAAGCCGGCGAGTATTGGGGCAATAAACAAGGCCCTGGGGGCGTTCGTGGTGCGTTTTGTAATTTCACCTTGCAAACCAGCCGTGATTTCCAGGCCGAGAAAAGAAATCAGCAATAGATTAAATGAAACACTCCAATCAGGATTTGTTGGTTCCAGGTTATCCAATTCGATTTCAGGTAATGCGGCCAGGCAGAAGATCAGGATTGCAGCAAGAATTAGCAGCAGCAAATAGCCATTTCCTTTCTTCCTGAGGGGAAGAAATTTAATCCCGGCTGTAAGAAGGAGTATTCCGACAGCAAAGGGTAATTGCGGCAGATTGATACCAGCCAGGGTTTCAACCAGGGCAGTGCTATGCCGGGCAAAACCCTGGATAAGGATCCCGCCAGCGGCGATTCCAGCCAGGAGCAGCGCCCAACCGGTTAAAAACGCCAGCCAATTTCCTTCCTCGCAGTCTTGAACAAGTCGATAAGCTCCACCGGGCTGAGGAACGCTCATAGAAAGTTCAACATACCCGAGCAGGTTTCCGGTCACGATTAATGAGGACAGCAAAACAATAATGGGGATTGAAGCGCTATTTGTGGTTATTAAATCACCCAGCAGAACAATGACGGAGATAACCAGCATTACACCCAGGCTCATTGAGATAGCGCGCAGCAGGCTGATACTGTAGCTGTAACGGATTTGCTGAGGATATTCGTTTTCGCTCATGGTTTTTTCCTCATCATTGACAGGAATGGACCTGGATCAATCCCGGGACCATAGCTGGGGCATTTTTTCTTTCATGTCATGGATTGACTTTAGCTGAATATCAACCTGGTTGGAAGAACCATTTTCCCCAACCAGCGAGGTGTAAAAACCAAGTTCTTTAGCAGGTATCAGGTTTTGAATCAGGTCATCAAACATCACACATTTTTTTGGATCAGTCACACCTGCCAGCTTCAGTGCTACCTGGTAGGCTTTTCGGTTCGGTTTAACTATAAAATCCAGCGCAAGAAGATCCACGATCCCTGAAAAGAGATCGCTTATTCCCAGTTCAGTCAGTACTCTGCTTGCATGGTTATGGTCTGCGTTAGTAAAAACCCATAAATCCTGGGGAAGGGTATCCAGTAAGCCCCGGAGAACAGGATCCGGTTCCAGGAAATCCTTCAAGGGGAGATCATGAACATATTTTAAATAATCATCTGGCTCTACCTGGTGGTGAATCCTGAGTCCTTCCAGCGTAGTTCCGTAAGTGGTCCAATATTTGTCTCTCGTGGCAGGGATCTCTGCCTCCGGGATTCCAATTTCTTCCAGCATGAACTTGAAAATCCGGAGCCTGATTTGTTCCCAGAGCCCGTTCGAGGCAGGATAAAGTGTAGCGTCAAGATCAAAGAACAGGGTAGAAAATTGCATATCCGCATTATACCTGATCCTGATCTTAGAGGATGAACCGTGCGAATGATAGCAATTCTGCCGGATTTAGAAATCGCGGAAGGTTTTTTCCCATTCATTGTCCTCACTCCGTTATAATATCTTCATGTCTATACAAATATTGTCAGAAGAAGTTGCCTCACAGATTGCTGCCGGAGAGGTTGTGGAACGTCCCTCTTCCGTGGTGAAGGAATTAATCGAGAATTCGCTTGATGCCGGGGCAGATCAGATCACAATTCTGGTCCGTGAGGCAGGAAAACGCCTGATTGAGGTAGTGGACAATGGGGCGGGAATCCCGGCAGGGGAACTGGAACTGGCGGTGCACCGCCACGCGACAAGTAAACTGAGAGATGCGGCGGATTTGTTCCGGGTTTCCACCCTGGGTTTCCGCGGTGAAGCTTTAGCCTCGATAGGGTCTGTCTCCCATCTGGCATTGATGTCCCGGGTTCAGATAGAGGACCTGGGTGCGAGCATAAAAGTGGAGGGAGGAGAAATTGGTCCATCCACTCAGCTGGGAATACCGCCAGGGACAACTGTCCGGGTAGAGCACCTGTTTTTTAATGTGCCCGCGAGATTAAAATTCCTCAAAACTGACCGGACAGAGAAAAGACATATCAATGATATTGTCAGCCGGTATGGGCTTGCAAATCCCGGGGTTCGCCTGAAACTTTATCAGGATGATGAGCTGGTATTTCAAACCAGCGGCAGCGGAGATCTCCGGGAAGTGATCACCGCGGTATATGGAGTAGGAACAGCCAGGCAGATGATAGAGGTTCTGTACGAGGATGACGTGCTGGCGGTAAATGGATTTATCAGCCCTCCGGGATTAACAAGATCCAACCGGCAGGGTGTTCTCTACTTTGTCAACCAGCGCCCGGTCCAGGATCCTGCCCTGGTAAAAGCCCTGACGCAGGCCTACCATACTTTATTAATGAAGGGCAGATACCCCATTTCAGTTCTCTTTCTGGAACTCCCCCCGGACAAAGTGGATGTTAATGTGCACCCAACCAAGGCAGAAGTGAGATTTGAGGATAAGGGGGAAGTCTTTCGCAGTGTGGGAAGGGCAGCCAGACGGGCTTTATTGGCCAACACTCCTGTTCCAGAGGTCGGGAACCTGGGAGGAGTCAGGTTATGGAGTGGTCCAGCGCCGGATCACCGGGATGTTCAGCGGCGGATAGACCCGGTCTGGGAGCTGGCGAAAGATGAAGATTCTTTTGGTACTTCTTTGGAATCCGGGCAGATCACCGCGGGAATGGGAACCCCAATTCTCCGGCTGATCGGGCAAGTAGCCGCAACATATTTGATTGCGGAAGGTCCCGATGGATTGTACTTGATTGACCAGCACGCTGCTCACGAAAGAATATTATTTGAAAAATTTATCTCGACAAGAGATGAGAGTGTACCTTCCCAGATTTTGCTCGATTCCGTGGTCGTTGAGTTTTCTCCCGGCAGCGCAGATCTGGTGAATGAACATCTTGAATTACTTGGGGAATTGGGATTTGATCTGGAAGGCTTCGGTCCAGGCGCTTTTGTGATCCGGGCTGTGCCGGCGCTTCTGCAGGGAACATCTCCGGAAGGAATACTCAGAGCTGCAGTTGAAGATCTCGAGGAAGATGAAACCCCGCTTGAGAAAAACATTGAACAGAAAATTATTGCCAGGATCTGCAAGAGGGCTTCAGTAAAAGCCGGGCAGATCTTATCTCCTGAGGAGAGTAAACAACTTCTACTGGATCTGGAAGCCTGCCTATCTCCAAGGACGTGTCCCCATGGACGTCCAACAATGATTCATTTATCGGTTGATCTGCTGGAAAGGAAATTTGGCAGAACAGGCCCGAGGTAAATTGAAGAGACATTCACCGTCTCCCAGTTTGTCATCCTGAACTTGTGAAGGATCCATACTGAGATCAGACATCAAATGTGACTGTAATTTACAAAGCTTGGAGGCTTCTTTTTTGGGATCTTGATGGATTCCTCGTTCCTCGGAATGACAAAATATAAGTTTGTCATCCTGAACTTGTGAAGGATCCATACTGAGATCAGGCATCAACTGTAACTGTAATTTGCAAAGCTTGGAGGCTTCTTTTTTGAGCTCTTGATGGATTCCTCGTTCCTCGGAATGACAAAATAGGAGTCTGTCATACTGAGATCAGGCGTCAAGGCAATCCACTTATCCAAAATCAGGCCTGAGTTAAAAGCAAAAGATCCCGGAGTTTTAGAAACTCCGGGATCTTAGTATTTCTACTTACGATAACTCAGTGACAAATATCTCTGGAAGGTCGTGGCATTCCCCGCAACCCAGCTGCGGTTCCTGAACGTCCTGATGGGTTTTTGCACAGTATGCTTTAACTTGAACCTGTTGGGGGAGAAATAGAAAAGGCCGTTTGAGTTCCGGTTTCAACTCCATATGTTCACAGGAATTTGCCCGTAATATCTTCGGGACAGGACAGTTATCACATAATTTTGCCTGCCAGGGCAGGGGAGGATATGCTGACCCAAGCAGCCGGCATTCTTCATGGTTTTTTCCGCGGTGATAATCACCGAAAAAATAGGGGCATTCAATTCCGGTAGGAGTTTTCATACCCGGGTGACGTATTCTCCGGTCCTGGTATCAATCCGGATGGTATCTCCCGCTTCGACGAAGTTCGGCACATCCACTTCAAGACCGGTTGAGGTTGTCACAGATTTAGTGACACTGGTGGCAGTATTTCCTTTAACGGAGGGATCAGCCTGCACAACCTGCTGATCTACTGTGGTCGGCAGATCAACATCCAGAGGAGCACCCTCAAAAAAGGTTATTTTCACTTCCATTTCATCAGTAAGGAACTTGGTGGCGTCTCCTAGAATATCACCCCTGAGTGATGGCTGTTCATACGTTTCAACATCCATGAAGAAGTACTTTTCCCCGTCATTGTACATGTACTTTGCATTCTTGAAGGTGAGCCGGATATCCTGGACTGAATCGCCGGAGTTAAATTTTTTCTTCAGACGTGTGCCTGTGCGAAGATCTCTTACGTCTACCCGGATAGTGGCTTTCCCACGTCCAGGTTTGTGATGATCATACTCAAGCACTTTATAAATATGTCCATCTAATTCAAATGTCACGCCTTTTCTTAATTCGTTAACATCAATCATTTTTTGCCCTTATTGTACAAGTTGACGATAGATATGCCTCGTGATTATATTCTACAGTCATAATGGTGACAAGGGAGAGAAGGAGACCCGCTTTTTTCCTTTACTAAGTCCTGGTTCAGGGAATTTCGGCCGGAAATCTTTCTGATCATACTCCCTGTAGTAAACCCGGTAAGTAGGTGTTATCCCTCTTAAATTATGGTAAACTTACAGTTGATTAGAAAGGGATTGGACAATGGCGGACAAAAAACGGATCATTTGCATTGAAGATGAGCCAGAGACCACAAACCTGATGAAATTGATTCTCGCCAGAGAAGGATATGAAGTCCTGGGAGCAAATGGCGGTGAAGAAGGACTGGCTTTGGTTAATGAAGAAATTCCTGATCTGATCCTGCTGGATTTAATGATGCCTGAAATGGATGGAACGCAGGTATTTCAACGCTTAAGGGAAAACGAAAAAACACGGGATATCCCTGTTATTGTTGTTACGGCAAAAGTCCAGAGCATTGATATTGTACTGTGGCGGCAGGTAGCAAAAGTGGATGACTATATCACAAAACCTTTCCGCCCTGAAGAATTGGCTGAACGTGTGAAGTACGTGCTCTCTCAAACAGGGGAATAAACTTCCCTGGTTCCAGCAACTATCCACCATGATGAAAGTTAATGTCATTAATGAAACTCGAAGTTTGGAGAAACCGCTTCGAGTAAAAAATTGTGATACATTTTTCTGCCGCTTGCGGGGTTTAATGTTCCAGAAAGAATTGGATTCGGCCGATGGGTTGCTGCTGGTCCAAAAGTATGAAAGCCGGGGCAATGCTGCTATTCATATGTTTTTTGTGGGAATGGATCTGGGTATTGTCTGGTTGAACAATAACCGGAAGATCGTCGATATTCAATTGGCGGAAAGCTGGAAGCCAATGTACAGGCCAAAACACCCTGCTCGATATATACTGGAAATTACCCCGGACAGGATTCCCGATTTTAATCTAGGAGATAAACTGGACTTTGAAAAAAATTATCCGGCTTAGTATTCTTTTGGTCTTGACCTTCAGTCTCTTTAATCCTGTGTTTGCTCAGGAAAGCCAGACCGGAGGACCAACTTATATTGTCCAGGCTGGAGATACGCTGTGGACTATTGCTAGAAATCTTCATATCTCTTATGACGAACTCCTGTCTGCGAATCAGTTGACTGGTGAAAGCAATATTATCCCCGGAAAAGAATTGGAAATTCCCGGACTGGGAGATATTTCTGGCGTACTTTCAATAGTCAATGTAGCGTATGGGGAATCTTTGCAGAGTATCAGCCGGCGTTATGATGTTCCGGAGGATGATTTAGTTAAATTAAACCGGTTAACCAGCCCGGTGGAACTTTATGTTGGAGTATCCACGGTGCTGGTGGCAGAAGATGAAGTCATTGACCAGGCAGGAAAGCGAGTCTCACTTGCGCCTGAACAATCTTCCCTTGAATTGGCTGTGGTTGAAAACCTCAATCCCTGGGACCTGATAATCACAAATGCTCAGGGTGGAGAATGGGATCTGATTCCTGGAGAGGTGCTCTACGTTCGGGGTACTGACCCCTCGGGACCGGGTGCTTTTCCAGAAGAGATACAAAAAATAGCCTACACACCCAATCGCTTTGTTCAGGGCCATACTTCAGTCTTTAAAGTAACGGCTCCTGAAGGCACAATCATCCAGGGATCACTGGGTGATTATCCGCTATCTTTTTTCTCGGAAACCGGTGTGAACTACCTGGCGCTGCAGGGTTTACATGCCAAAGAAAACCTGGGATTAAAACCACTCTCCGTTTTCGGGACGCTGCCGGATGGAACACCTTTTGCCCATACACAGATGGTGCAGATTAGAAGCGGGGAATACTCTTATCAGGATATATCCGGTGTTCCCTCCAAAACAGTCAGCGTAGAACTTACCAATAAGGAAACGGAACAGCTGCAGGACATAGCTGATGATCCGACGGCCAATAAATTCTGGGAAGGGGAATTCTTGAGTCCGGTTCCAGTGGAACTGAGCAAATGCTGGGTGTCCTTTTATGGCACTCGCCGCTCCTATAACGGCGGTGGATTCTTTTATTTCCATTCGGGATTAGATTATTGTGGGGCAATGGGAGGCAATATACTGGCGCCTGCGCCTGGAAAGGTTGTCTACACCGGCAACCTGCTGATCCACGGCAATACGACAATGATTAACCATGGCTGGGGGGTATATACTCTTTATGCTCACCAATCCGAATTTCTGGTAAAGGAAGGGGATCGGGTGAAAACCGGGGATCTGGTTGGGAGAGTAGGAACAACCGGCAGATCCAGCGGTCCCCACCTGCATTGGGAAGTTTGGGTCGGTGGAATTCAAGTTGATCCGATGTACTGGCTGGTTGATAGTTATCCATGACCTACGGCTGCTATCACGTCCTTGGGGGAATCTCTCCCTTCAAAGGTTGTCTGGCAGAAAGAGTAGAGTATAATATACAGGCTTGAAATCAAAAAATTTCACTTGTTTGAGGCAGATTTATGGTTACAGCAGTACTATCCCTCCGAGAGAATTACTGGGAGGAATATGAGTTGGAAGAAGAAGATATAACCTATCTCTATGAGTATCTTCTGGAAAATGAAACACCATTAACTTCAGAAGAGCTGATGCCTTTCCTGATTGACCAGAGGATATCCAGGGAGAAAATCCTCCTGGAGAAGAAACGTCTGGATGGGAACGATATCTTTTATCCAAAAGATCAATATGAGGTGGGGAAAAAGCTGGTTTTCCCCGCATTTGAGTGGCAAAAAGGTGAAGTAGTAGGTCTGCGGTCCGGCGAAAATCCTTCTGCTGGTCAATTCAGCGTTATTCAAGTTGAATTTGAAGGTGGAGAACAGCATGAATTTGCTTCGGGCCTGGAAGATCATTTGCTGAATATTCCCCCGGAAGCGTCAGAGGCAGATTCGTTAAAATCGGAAACAGTGATCGCTGAATACAGCGACTTGCTTGCCAACCAAATTGAGCTGGGATTATCCGGCTCTGAGGATTTTGTTCAGATTGCGGGACGTTGGTTCCTGCAGGCACTGCTGGTTGATGTGAACGCAGGCCATTTGAATCTGGCAGAAGCTGTCCTGGATATGAGCCAGGGCGGCCCACTTTCCACTGCTGATCTGGTAAAACAAATAGATTTACCAGCAAATGTTAATCCAAATTTGATCAATTTTTCTCTCGACCATGCACTGCAGGAAGACCCCCGGTTTGATGAAGTGGGTCCAGCAGGAATTGTTGCCTGGTACTTAAAAGCCCTGGAACCAGAGAGTGTTCAAAAAACACCGATGTCCCTGCAGTATATGCCAATTGAGTATGATCCTGACTCGTTAACTGAGGAGATGCTCGCCTTGGAGAAATCTCTCGATGATGAGTTGACTCCCTGGAAAGAGCACCACCTGGAAGCAAAGAAGAGGGTTGAAGTCCAATTAATCTTTCCCCATTGGCGGGCAGGAACGCTTCCCTTATCTGAACGGGTACTCCCGTTGTTTCCGACGGCGTATGAATCACCCCGGATTCGCTTTACCCTGATTGACGGGAATACCGGTAAGAGATTCCCTGGCTGGGTTGTTCGAAATGAGCGCTATGTTTCGGGATTAAAGGAATGGTATGAAAAGAACGGGTTGATTCCGGGAGGCATCGTTTACATCAAACCCGGAAAAGAACCTGGTGAAGTAATCGTCGAAACAAAAAGCTCCCGTTCAACCAAAGAATGGATGCGTACAATCCTGGTTGGATCTGATGGGGAATTGGTCTTTGCCACCCTGAAGCAGATTGTTTCATCAGATTATAATGAAAGAATGGCGATAATCGTCCCGGATGCTGATCCAGTGGATCTGGTTTGGGAAAAAAACAAGAATGAGCCGCCGCCATTTGAGCAAGTTGTAGTAGATACGGTGCGTGAACTGACAAAACTTAACCCTCAAGGACATGTCCATGTAACTGAATTGTATGCGGCTGTAAATACTGTCCGCCGCTGCCCGCCGGGACCGCTAATGTCCTTGCTGGAAACCAGGCCCTGGTTTGTCCATGTGGGAGATTTGCATTTCCGGTTTGATGATTCTGAAGGGAAATAATTTAAACCAGATCTGGAGGAAGGAGAGAAGCGGTGTCAAAACCTAAGTTATCGAGTATGTTGAAACCTACGGTTGAAACACCGTTTCAGATAGATTTTGAATGGTGGAAAGAAACTGACCGTTCCTGGCGGGTGCACTTGAGGAGTTGTCTCTGTGAAGAACACCAGGAACTGTATGCAGACCTATCCGGAGATGAGGAAGTAGATTGGATAGATCCTGAAACTGCGGAAGTTCAATCTGTAGATGGATTGCAGCACATCTTGATATCCCATTGCGCGCAGGAAGAGCAATTCATTACCGAATTCACTACACTCACCGAATCGTTATTCCGGCTTTTCCTGGCCAATGGAAACCAGCCCTTATCTCCGAATGAGCTGGCGGAAGTACTTGATCATCAACCTCAGAAAATTTTGCAGACCATTTCCGGACCGCGGGTTTATAAAGGGATCCGGCCCGCCACTAGAAAATAAGGGCCGGCAGCAGGCCAACATGCCCTCGTAGCTCAATGGATAGAGCACCGGACTTCTAATCCGGCGGTTGTAGGTTCGATTCCTACCGAGGGCGCTAATAACACCAGGATTAGTTCTAAAGCTTTCTTTGCCTTGATTGTGGGGAAAAGGAGGCTTTTTGTTATGTTGGGGAAAGTAACAGAGCAACGGATTTTCATATTAATAGATGGAACACTCGATGAAGCTTTGGAAGGATTCATCACAGATAGAAGGAGCAGGGGGTTATCACCGAGAACAATAGATTTCTATATCGAGAAGCTTTCCAGGTTCAGAAAATTTTTTCAAGAGAAAGGCATCCTACAGATTGTTGAAATTTCAACTGCTGATATCAGGTTGTATCTGTTGGGACTTTCAGAGTCCTGCAATAATGGTGGTGTTCATGCTCACTACAGAGCCTTGAGGAGCTTCTTCAATTGGTGGGAGGGGGAATCAGAAGGTAATACGAATCCAATCAAGAAAGTCTCTCCTCCCAAGGTAATCAACAATCCCAAAGAAGGCATAGCTATTGATGATGTGATGAAAATGGTTTCTGCATGCAAAACTGGTATGGCAGAGAGAGATAAGGCAATCCTGCTCTCCCTTGTTGATACTGGATGCAGGGCAAGTGAATTTCTAAGTATCAATATTGGGGATATGGATTTAGTGAATGGAGATATTCGCATCCTGCATGGGAAGGGGGATAAATATAGAACTGTCTACTTGGGCAGAAATAGCAGGAGAGCAGTTCGGAGGTACCTCAAAACACGGAGTGAATTATTTGCTCATTCTCCTCTCTGGATAACCAATGATGGTTGTAGATTAACTTACTCTGGATTAAGACAGATAATCCGAAGAAGGGCAAGGGATGCTAATCTAAAAACACCTGGTATCCATGATTTTCGAAGGTGTTTTGCGATTGAGTTTCTGAGGAATGAGGGAGATATATTCACTCTTCAAAGAATCTTGGGGCATTCATCTTTAGAGATGGTTAAAAGATACTTGGCGATTGCGAAAGCCGATTGTGAATCTGCTCACCGGAAGGCGAGTCCAGTAGATAGGTGGAATACATAAGTTCTCATCTAATACCTTAGGTAGGGTATCTTGCTCAGGAAATCTATTTTGGCTAATCAAATATCGCTTCTCAGCTAAAAATAGTGTTGAATGCCCCTAAGATAACCATAGCAATTCCTCGTTGGGAGAAGCGCAAAAGTCTTAAATGCCCAGAAGATACATGGGACGGTGGATAATTATTTATAATGCCAGCCATGTTGTTAGATGGATTCTATTTAAGTGCATCCATGATTTCTTTTTTTGTGTTGTTGGGGTCTTCCAGGAATTTCTCTTCCATGTTGTTGGTACATAATGCTATATAGTACCATTCACTTAATTTAATTCCTCCTTCAGCTGAGCCCTTGTCATATTTGTATTTACAGTATTCCTCAATTCTATATAACCAGAAAAGAGGAATGGATGGTTGCGTCTCTTCAATGGAGGGTTGTGTCACTTCTAACGAAGGTTTAGGAGTAGGGGTAATACTTGGAACTGGTGTATCAGTTGGGATAGGGGTAATAGTTGATTTGATGGTATCTGTAGCAGGGGGAGCGAGATTGATAGTAATACAACTGGGTAGAACAGCTAATCCTGCCATGAAACAGAAATAAATAGTTAAATGTAAGAATTTTTTCATTATCCACTGTCTTATCTTCATAACACCTTTTGGGAGAGCAGCTACTATTTATATTATATACGCTTATAAAGCTGGATAACTCAGAAGTATTGAATGCTCAGAAGATACATGGAACTGTGGATAATTATTTCTAACCCTAACCATGCTATACTAAAAATAGACAATCATAGCTATGTAAAAACACGAATTTTAAATTTAGGTTTATCAAGTACCGAAAATTTAGATTGCATTGTTCAACATAGCAATTATCAGGTATATATTAAGAAGGTTATATGTCTAGTGAGCGAAAATCCCTCTTTAAATGGTTAGGCAAATTTTCAGAAAAAGGGGGAACCCTTTGGCCCAATACCCATACTGAAATAACCCTTACCGAGTTTAATAAAATGGTGAAATCAGGAGTAAAGTCGAATATAGACCATCAAATTAAACTAGGAAACATTCCCCCCGACTATAAACATCCCCGTGAGCTAAAGCTGCAAATTAGAGAGTTAGTGGAAAAAAGAGCATCCGATTACATATCACAGAATGCTAACGTGTATATGAGGGAAAGTGAAATATCCTATGTTGAGTTCGAGGAAATTGTGTCTAAAATGGTTAAGTCAGCTTTATCTGAGTATAGAAAGCTGAATAATTTACCTGGTGATTGGGAGCCTACCGACGAGCAAATGGCGCAATTTAGAGAGATTGAGAAGAGCCGTCTCTTAAAATCCTTGGGTAATAAAAATGTAAAAGTGACAAATCACTCTTAATATACCTTGTAAATTTTAGCAGATTTTGATACCAGCTAAATTTATGTCTGGAAGTTGGATAAATCAAAATTATTGAATGCTCAGAAGATACATGGAACTGTGGATAAATACAAATAACAAGACGGTGGAACACCTTTATTTTTATGCTATCTCAATTGTAATATAATTGGTATGGGCAACTTTAGAATACCCTGTGTTCTTTTTTGTAGTAATACAAGTGGCATTATTACGGCTTTCCATAGCAACCTCAAATCAGTAGAATACACACGATTTACTATTGAGATATCGAAGGAGCTGAAATGAACAATAGACAAAGATTATATTTGACCAGTGTAATTACTCTTGGAATTCCTGTAATCATATTAATGGCAGCTGCCTTCGAAGAACTGATTGAAGTAAACGCAATCTCGTTGATGATAATTAGCTCTCCCATCGTGGTAGTTGGAGTTTACTTCCTATCCTTCAAGGTATGGGATAAAACGGAGATGGTAGCAGGCGAGGACAGAAGACCAAGAACCGATAGTACTATGAACCGAAAACAAAGAATATTATTTGCCCTGATAATTGCTTTTGTATTTCCTGTAAACATAGTCTTAGCACTTGTCCTCGATATTCTGACAGGAGAGTACCTAGAAGAATGGATGTTAATGCCTACCTCTATCATCATGGCAGTTGGAGTTTATTTCCTATCCTTCATGATATGGGATAAAGCGGAACAAGAAGTACAGGAAGACTAAAAAATAGTAGGTGGTAACCCAATTGTTAGGTAAAAACGTTCAGAAATTTTGAGCGCACAAGAAATACATGGAACTGTGGATAATTATTTATGAAAAAGACTGCTCGGTTGACAGATGGAATCGTAGCTGATGATTTGCTTGATTGAGTTTTTCACTGGCAACCAACCTTCATCTATTCACCATACTTGTCTTCAATCTCTCCCAAGCTTACCTACGTCTGATTTCTGTTTGTGCAGATATTGGCTGACTCGATGCTCATTTATCTAGTATTGGAGCGTGTTCATTCGTCTTCTTCTCCTGAGAGATTTATTACCTTATATAGCTCCCAGACATCCTTATTTATTCTATCCAAGTTTTTTTTATGTACCTTGATTTCAGATTTTAGTTCCTCAATATTGTCTCGTTTCCTCTTTATTGTCGCCCCTAAACGTACTACCTCGGTTATTTTTCTATCGATACAGTATTTGATTTCTCTTTCTGGAAGTTTTTTTACCTCCTGTAATAAGCTATCAAGCATGATTTCAAGTTCCGCTTCTGAAAACCCTTTTGCTTTTGGTTCTTTTCCATCTGTCATCAGTCCGTCCTTAATAAAATACTATTCTTTTTAATAAAGTTTATGAAATGCCTCCTCCATCATTACTCCTTTAATTTAGGTCAACTACCAATTTCAACTGCTAGGTATATTGCCAATATGAAAAACCCCCAGTTAACCGCATATCGAATCAATCGCCTTGGAAATACAGGAAGGTCAGAAATGTCTATAAATTTGAAGAAAACTCTAGTTAGACCGTAAGCAATCAAGCTAAAAACCAGAACAAATATTGCAATCATTAGTACCTCTTTTTTGGTTCTCTAGTTCAGGCTTCTTGGGCTGCTTTTTATACTTAATGCATATGTTATTATTCTACCCGCATTCTGCTGGATAACTCAGAAGTGCTAAATGCTCAGAAGATACATGGAACGGTGGATAATTATTTTTGATTAATGGCGATTATCCAATAATGCAACATGTGACAGGAGTATAATATGGTTAGATTATTCTCTATTCCTAGGTGAGCGTTATGGAAAGAAGGCAAAAACTGCTCTATGCGGGGGGTCAAGTATTAACAGCACTCTGGACGGCTATTACCTTTTCATTAGAAGTTGGTGGTATTACGAGTAATATTAACTTTCGCCTATTGACGTTTATTGGCTTTTTTCTGTTCGTTATTATCGTTTGGGCAAATATAGTTACGCTAAATAATCAGTTAGAGGATAAAAAGCCTAAGGTTGATATTTATCATAACCCTCCCGAAGATAATCCGTTTATTAACGATGTGTTTATGAAACACGAAAGAGGAACAGATATTCACACTCCTAGTGGCAGCTATTTAAGAACTGGAAAAACAAGAATGGGACATATTCGATTTTCCAATAATCCAAAATATCCCAATGAATACAATCACGCTCTAAAAGTATCTGCAAAACTTTCCTTTTTTGATATGGATGAGAATTTGTTAATCACACCATTTTACGGAAGATGGGGGGATACAGACCAACCTGGGGGAAAAACACCTTCGGAGAGAGTGGATTTACTGAGTGTTGATTTGCTTTCCAATGGAATACCTAAATCTGTTGACCTAGTTATGAAATATCCTGATGATAAAGAATGTTTTGCTTATAGCAATGAGTCATATAATTATGAAGATTTTAGAAATCCAAAGTTCAAGATTGAAAAAGACAAGTTTTTGATAAAGGTGGAATTAGAAGGTATTCGTGTATCTCAGACACATTGGTTCACGGTACATAATAAAAGAGATGATATTGAAATAACGGTAGGAAAATAACCAGAGTGAAACGAAAGAGCAGCGATAAATCTAGCTCTTAAAGCCCCCCTCCCTTTGTTAAAAATCAATGGGGATTGAAGCTGTGATTGGTCGCTGTGATACCCATATCCACAAAGAGCAGAAATACTCAAAAACACTCATTTTAGAGGGTGGGGGGAATAGAATTTAGCAAGATTCTGACCAAAATGGTATAATGTATATATAAAGATTGAAATACCCAGAGGGGACAGTGTTTTTCATCTTTTTAGCGTTTCCCATTGATTAAATCAATACCAGAAACGAAATAACAAGAGTATGGCTATTTAATTAGGCTATGCCTTCATTGAAGGTCTTATCCTACGAGTGTTTTATGGAATATGTAAATACATTTTCAGAGTTCAACCGAATAAGTATAAAAAACCAGGAGACTCCACATCTGAGAGCTTGGTATCTGTTGCGATACCACAATACAAAAGATAATGGGGGTAATGGCTGGGTGTCTCGTACAAATGCTCTATCGATACTAGGAAAACTTTATGGAGAAAACAGACCGAGAGAAATTATGAAATCAGGGGAGGGTTTCTGGTGGAAGGTGGATGGAGATGGATATAAACTGTTTGGTATTGAACGTATTGCTAAGCGATTAAAAATCAAACCTGGATATAGGGTTAAAATTCCGATTTGTGCCTTTGGAAAAAACATACAAGATTTTCGGGCTTATGCATATGCAACGTATTTTTCTCATGCTTCAAGTGAGTACAATAATAACAAAGGCATGCCTATTAGCAGGGCAACACTATACGACCTGTTTGGCATAACTGTGCCTACCCAGATAGAATATGAAAGAATTGCAAAGGTAAATGCGAAGCCACGAAAAGCGTATGAAGATATACCCCGCTTCGATGGAGAAAACTATATGCCTGAAGAAAAAGCGCTGAACGATTATCAAGAAAGCCATGAAGGGTACTACAAATTTAGTGATATTGATGGGGATGGAAAAAAAGAAGCTGTGTACCAGATAACAAATCTCTATTATGTTGATTCTGTTGTTTATATGTCAAATGAGAACAAACGAGTAAAAAATATTGGACGTTCTGACCAAAGGGACGGAGCAAGCCACTATTTAAATTACCGTATGTACTTTGACCATATTAAACAACTTAAGAAAATCAAGAATAAAAAATCCGTTCACGAATACAGCTACGTGGAAGATAAGAATTTAAGCAAAAAATGGGGTAATCCTATACACAAAAAGATTAGAAATTAAACACAAATACTTTAATACGTTTAAGGGATATATTTTAAGTTTATTAATTTAACCGTGTATAAAATTATTCAAAAAAAGGGGGTTTTATGAAAAATTATCTCAATAACAGAGAATTAACTTCCAGATTCTGGGATAAAGTAGATAAAAAAGAATCTGATGAATGTTGGAATTGGAATGCTGGAACTCAGTCTAAAGGCTATGGTTCTTTTGGTATTGGCAATGGTAAAACCTGGAAAGATTTACCAATCGTTGAGTAAGCTATCTTCCACCATATTGAATAATAAAACCATTAATTCATCGGGGTTGTTGTCGAAATATCATTGAGTGATATTCGGTAATATTTATTACCGAAAAGAATAAAAAGATTCCTATTTTTTGTTTCGTAGATTAGGAAATCTCAATTCTTTTCGGAAGGTGTACTATACAGCCATGCAAAAATCAATTCTGGTTATCAATTATTGAGGGAAAAGAAGACATCGGTATTTGCTCTAGAAGTCTGTAAGCTTCCGAAATATGAATTTTGACACACAATTGATAAAGGGATATACTAAATATGTTACGCTCTTGTCAATTCAGAGGAGGAGCAATATGGCGACAATTCCAAAACGTGTCCTTGATAGATTTAGTAAAGAAGTTCGGAAGTATCAAAAAGTTCTCAAAGCTGCAAAAGACAGAGATATTAATGAATCCGACACCGTTCAAATAATCACTGATATGTTATCGTCCCTGTTTGGATTTGACAAATATACAGAAATCACAAGTGAATATGCAATAAAAAGTACTTATTGTGATTTAGCAGTAAAAGTAGAAGATAAAGTTTATTTCCTCATCGAAGTGAAAGCAATTGGACTAAATTTAAAAGAAATACATGTACGTCAAGCTGTTGGGTATGGAGCACAACATGGTATCCAGTGGGTGGTCCTTACAAATGGAGTTATTTGGGAGATTTATAGAATAAAATTTGATAGACCAATCGTCAATGAATTACTATGTTCAATCGATTTCCTTGAATTGAATCCTAGAAAAAAAGATGACCAGAATAAACTTTTCTTGCTTTGCAAAGAGGGATTATCTAAGGCAGTGATTGAAGATTATCACGAACACCTTAAAAGTGTAAATAAATATATTATTAGCGCCATTCTCCAGACAGAACAAGGATTGAATCTTATAAGGAGAGAGTTAAGGCGAGTTTCTCCAGGACTAAAAGTTGAAATTGACGAGATTACAAATATTCTAGTAAATGAAGTATTGAAAAGAGATACTATTGAGGGGGATGAATCTTCAGAAGCCAAAACGCGAGTAAAGAAAGCTGCAGGCAGGTCATTAGTAAATCGCAAGACGAGTAAAGCAATATAAGATTAATCTTCGTGAATGATTAGATTGCTGCCAGTAACCGAAGTGGAAGAAAAAATATTCTCCTGATTTGTCAGGGGGAAAACAAATGAATATTCAGATTATCAATGGTTTTCTAATCGATACTAGCCAGGGAGGTTTGGGTCATGACATCTGAGGTAGTAGTCATGAATCGCGAGGGAATAGCAATAGCCGCTGATAGTGTTGTTACTTATGGTGGGTCTAAGACGTTCGATACAGCTAATAAAGTATTTATGTTAGCTCCTAATTATCCTGTGGGAATAATGATTTACAATAACGCCACGTTTATGGGTTTGCCCTGGGAAATAATAATAAAACACTATCGCGACTATATCCAAAGGGAGAAAAAGAGATTCGACACTCTTGTCCAATATAGTAAGAACTTCATTGAATTCTTAGAAAGCAAAAGTAATAAATTTTCAAAAGATGAACAACAAGAGTTTTTCATTTTTAGTGGAGCTGATTTTATTTTTACTGACATAGCAAAGGTAATATGGAGAGAAATTGAAATTGAGTTTTACGACACTGGACAAAAAATTGAGTATGCAAAAATAGTTGAAATAACAGATAAAGCAGTAAGAGATGTTTACCATCAGATAGAATCAATTAAATTTGATTATTCAAAGAAAGAATATGAAAAATGGAAGGCATGTTTTAAGAAAAACTTCCTTGTAAATATTAATAAAGTAAGGGATTTTTATTTAGGAGAGCTTCCTCTCAGTGAAGAAAATATTAGACAATTAGAGGAAATATGTCTATTGTTCTTCGCAAAGCCATTAGTTACAACCTCATTCTCTGGCATTGTATTTGTAGGTTACGGTGATTTAGAAAACCTACCAACTTGTGCTTCTTGTTTTATTGAATCTCTCATCTGCGATAAATTAAGATACAGTGTTGATTCAATTTACAATATCAAATTTTCCGGCGCATCTGCTTATATAATTCCTTTCGCTCAAGCAGATACAATTGAAACATTTATTAAGGGGCGTCATACTTCTTATCCAAATGCCATATTCAATAAATTGAAAGGTAAAATTCCAGATGATGAGATTTCCCCCCTCCTAGATAGCGTTGAGGCAGAGTTTAGAAAAACATATACAAAATCAATTATGGATGCAGTGGATGGCTTGCCCAAAGAAGATTTAGCAATGATGGCCGAAACTCTCGTAAGCCTCACATCATTCATGAGGAAAGTCTCGATGGTGCAAGAGACGGTAGGTGGTCCGGTTGACGTAGCTGTGATTTCGAAAAAAGATGGGTTTGTCTGGATAAAGAGAAAAAACTATTTTGATTTGGAAAAGAATCTTCATTATAAGGTAAACTACTTGTAAGGAGAATTTAATGAATACCACAAAATCGCAAGCTGATGCGAAATATACACTCAATGAAATTAGGAAAATGTATTTTCCTAATCAAGCACTCGAATCGCTAAAACCTAATGATATTCAATTGTTGTCTAGAGAAACGTTTTTGGACACTCTAAGAAAAATGTCTCATATCGAGGAGGAAACACAGGACGTAGAAGAATAAAGATATACTAATGAAAACAATAATCATTGTGCTAATTCTCCTGCAGTGAATTGTAGTTTGACTATGCAAACCCTATTTGTTGTAATCGGTTCGCTTATTAATTGGGCATCAGCTTCCCAAGCTTTAGCTTTTACGCTCGAAACCTCCAGATAAATCACCAAAAACCCCTCTAATTTAGTATAATAAGCATAGGATTTTAGATATTTTATTGAGTCATTCTTTGCTTTCAAGCGCAGGATGGCTTTAGGACGGGCTCTAAGAGCTTCTTGCCCTCGTAGCTCAATGGATAGAGCACCGGACTTCTAATCCGGCGGTTGTAGGTTCGATTCCTACCGAGGGCGCTAATAACACCAGTATTAGTTCTAAAGCTTTCTTTACCTTGAATGTGGGGGTAATAGAAAGCTTTTTGTTATCTATGAGCAAAATATCAACCAATGAAATTTCCTATTAATTGACCCACCCCTGGATGAATTCCTCAGGAATAAGGCGGATATCTTCTCGCTTCAATAGATCTTGGGTCACTTATAATTGGAGATGGGGAGAAGATATCTTGATCCCTGATTTGTATAAAGTCAATAAATTTGCTATATTAAAGGTATTCCTGCTTTTTGCCAGGGGATTCTCTTCTTATAAAAAGAAGTTGAAATTCTCAGAGAGTAAAGGAGTGTAAGATGGACATAATTCGAAGTTGGCCTCGATGGCTCCAGGGAGGGCTCTTCTCTGTAGTTGCTGCGGGGATATTATTTTTAGTTGGATATCTTATTGAGCCCCTTGCCATCTTTTCTTTTGGTATTGTGGCCCCCAGCATTATTAGCATGTCACTATCACCAGTCCTGCCAGAGTCAATTTATATATTTATTGCTATTCATCTTGGATACTGGTTCCTTATCGGCGCGCTCCTGGGAGGATTTATCAAAAACCTGGGCCTGGATATAATAATTTGGTTAGTGGTCCAAATCTTCGGGGGGATAATCGCTATCTTTTTAATCGGCGGTATTTTGCACTAACCTATCAACCAATTCCAAAGTAGTTGATGAACGGATGGAGGAATGGTATGCTAATCTTTATCATCTGCGGAATTGTTAGAAGTTTTCTTCTTTCGGTTTGTCTTTTATCTCTATTTGCTCCGGCTGTAAGCAGGAGATAGAGAAGCTGGTTGGCCTGAGTTAAATTTTCTTTTGCAAGAAGATTTATCCTACCTGGAATCACAAGCAGAGGATTTATGACTAAAATTATGGCAGGGTATGATATAGAAAATGGGGTCTACAAGGTTTACTATTATATAGGTCAAACAAAATATTATTATTCTGGTTACCCCAGTCGTGAAGAGATGGAAAAAGCTCACCCTGAACTCATTGGGAGGGAGGAAGGGGATTAAGGACTGAACTCCCCAAATCTGAGTAACTGAAACTAGCAACAATTTGGTTCTATTGGGAGCGGCCATTCCCTGGTCTGGATTGAGCACCATTTTCCCTTTTTGAAAATCCAATCTGTCTGAAAAGAAAAATTTCTCAGTTTCCTGGAGGAATTGTAAAAAAAGTTCTTGTTTCTCGAAAGTTAATCAATTGTGAGGAATAAATAAGCTTGAAGCGATATTAAATATGGCTCTTTGTTTTTTTGTGTCAGACCTGCATGGTCGTCTGAACCGTTATCAAACCCTTTTTTCGAAGATCCTGGAAGAAAAACCTGTAGCTGTTTTTCTGGGGGGAGACCTCTTGCCGTCTTTTGGAAACATGAGGGAAGGTAATTTCATCCAGGATTATTTGTCCCCGGAGTTTATGAAATTAAAAATCAAGCTGGGGGATGATTATCCGCGTGTTTTCCTGATCCTTGGCAATGACGACAGCCGGAGCGATGAAGAAGATTTGATTTCTTGCATGATGAAAGAGGGTGTCTGGGAATACATCCATAACCAATCAGCTCAATTTGGTTCCCATACTGTTTTTGGTTATGCTTATGTTCCCCCAACCCCTTTCATGAACAAGGATTGGGAACGATAT
>Ga0255364_10080_pt1 | contig 25917 bp, 20 predicted proteins | sample ANMaggSSYBR01G12_FD_182087 | JGI IMG/M metagenome (GOLD analysis project Ga0255364, IMG submission 182087) | Sediment cell enrichment communities from methane seep in Santa Monica Basin, California, United Staets - ANME aggregate JGI... | ecosystem: Environmental > Aquatic > Marine > Cold seeps >...
GGGCAAAAATCACCATCACCGATGATCTAAAAAGCGGAGTAAAAGACTGCGATTTTCTGGTCACTGATGTCTGGGTATCCATGGGGGAAGCGGAAGAAGTATGGAAGGAGCGAATAGAACTGCTTAAACCCTATCAAGTGAATGAGGATGCAATGGACAAGACTGGCAACCCCGATGTCAAATTCATGCATTGTCTGCCTGCATTCCATAATCGGGATACAGTGATTGGAGAAGATATCTATCAGAAATTTAGTTTGGAAGCAATGGAAGTGACAGAAGAGGTTTTCGAATCAGCGGCATCCGTAGTATTTGATGAAGCCGAGAATAGAGTGCACACGATCAAAGCCGTTATGGTAGCAACATTGGGTAACTAAAGCATTAGAACGACTAGGAGAAAAAAATGAGTAAAAAGAATGTGATCATTATTGGCGCAGCAGGAAGAGATTTCCACAATTTCAACACTTGTTATCGGGGAAATGATCAGTTTAATGTGGTGGCGTTCACCGCAGCACAAATTCCTGATATTGATGGGCGTAAGTATCCTGCAGAATTGGCTGGTGAACTGTACCCGGAAGGAATCCCGATCTACGCAGAAGAAGAACTGGAAGAGCTGATAAATAAATTAGATGTTGATGAGTGTGTTTTTTCATACAGTGACGTCACCTATCAACATGTGATGGCAGTTGGCGCAAAAGTAAATGCGGCAGGAGCCAAGTTTAGTCTGATTGGACCGGAAGCCACTCAACTAAAAAGCACTAAACCAGTTATTTCAGTTGGAGCAGTGCGGACTGGATGCGGGAAAAGTCAAACTTCGCGCCGTATCATTGAGATCTTGATGGAAAAAGGCTTGAAGGTTGTGGCTATTCGACATCCAATGCCTTATGGTGATCTGATTGCCCAGAAAGTGCAGCGTTACGCTGAGGTTTCTGATCTAGAGAAACACAAATGCACTATTGAGGAGATGGAAGAATACGAACCGCATGTCGTGCGCGGAAATGTGATCTATGCGGGTGTTGATTATGAAGCCATTTTAAGGGCGGCAGAACAGGACCCAGACGGATGTGATGTTATTTTGTGGGACGGCGGGAACAATGACTTTTCGTTCTATATCCCTGATCTTCAGGTGACATTAGTCGACCCGCATCGCCCTGGAGATGAACTGAATTATTTTCCCGGTGAAGTTACCTTGCGAGTGGCTGATGTGGTAGTGATCAATAAAATGGACAGCGCGGACGCGGCAGGGATCCAGGCAGTAAGAGAGAATATTGCCAAGGTCAACCCCACAGCTGTGGTTGTCGACGCAGCATCTACGCTGGATATGGATGATCCCTCTATTGTAAGGGGCAAGAAGGTTCTAGTAGTAGAAGATGGACCAACCCTGACACATGGTGGAATGAAGATCGGAGCAGGAACAGTTGCGGCCCAGAAATTTGGTGCGGCTAAGTTTGTTGATCCGCGACCATACACTGTCGGAAAACTAAAAGAGACCTTTGAAACCTATCCCGAGATTGGTGTATTATTGCCTGCTATGGGATACGGAGAGGAACAACTTAAGGACCTTGAAGCCACAATAGAAGCTACAGAATGTGATTCAGTTGTAATTGGGACCCCGATTGACCTGAACAGGATTATTAAGATCAATAAACCGAACACTCGGGTGTACTACAACCTGCAGGAAATTGGCCGGCCCAATCTGACCGAAGTGATGGAGGATTTCATTAAGAAGTATAAACTTGCGAAATAGGGATTGTAATACTTAGGGGTAATGTTAATCCAAAAAAACACCAGTATTATGGAGAATCTTTCCTAATACTGGTGTTTGGGGAAATACATCAGAAGAATATATCAGGAGAAAAAGATTGCCCTACCAATTGATATCATGGTGATTGCCAGATTCCCGGAAAAAAAAGATAAAAAACCGGCTTGGATAAGCGGAGAAGATTGAACAAAACTGAGGGAACAGAGATATGCCATAAGAGAACGCGTATAGTTGTAATTCTACAGGAATGAACGCATGGAGCAGCCCACCGTTAATGCGTATTCAGCCAAGGCAACTGTGTCTGTCAAACTTTCGCCTGTCGCCAGGTAATTTTCTATGGCTTTGATGTATTGATGCTTGGTGGAAGACTGCAGTGTGGGATTGTTTTGAATAGCACGGATAACAAAAGGGCCAGGTTCCGGTACTAGGCAATTGAAAAACGATCTAGATTGCTTCGATATGCTTTCAACGACACGAAGAAGCAAGACTTGCCAACCCCCATCATTTCTTGAAGATCAGCTCTGTTAATCAGTCATTGACAATATCTCTGACCCAAAACTTTGATTTGTTCATCCGTGAACCGTTTGCGAAGTTGTGACATGGATTCCTCCAGAATATTGTTGGAGGAGAAATCTTTTATTATTCCTTATTTTCTTTCAAAATGAGGGGTCCATCTTTCAAGCGCAAACTGTTTACTTTTGAAATTTACATAACATAATAATGAATAATGCTTGACAAAAGGGCAGGATTTAGATAAATTATGACCTGTTGGTGAATGTAACCCAAAAGATCCAATGAATTAGGCTGACGGTATCTACCCACCGTGAATTTGATGATTGATTTTATTAAAGATGGCATCTAATGTCAACTACAAGGATTAATAAGCAATGATTAAAGTAAAAAATCTTTACCATTCTTACAACAATGATGGACAATTTGCAGTTCAAGACGCAAGTTTTGAAATCCCAAAAGGTGAAATTTTTGGTTTCCTGGGCCCATCCGGCGCAGGAAAATCTACCACGCAGGGTATACTCACCGGGCTTTTACCCTTGCAGCAAGGGGAGGTCACCGTGGCTGGCTTTGATATTAAATCCATCAAACGTAAAATGTTTAATAAGATCGGCATGTCATTTGAGCAGTCCAATGTGTACAGCAAGATGACCGCCAAAGAGAACCTGGATTTTTATAAAAAACTTTTTGACGTTGAAACCCGCGATTCCGAAGAACTCATCAAACTTGTTGGCCTGGATGGCAAAGAAAATGTACGGGCAGGTGAATTCTCCAAAGGCATGAAACACCGTCTGACATTCGCACGTTCCATGCTTAACAATCCCGAATTGTGGTTTCTTGACGAACCGACCACCGGTCTTGATCCCGCCATAGCCGCGGATATCAAAGACATTATCCGCCAGCAAAACAAAAAGGGCGTCACCATCTTCCTCACCACCCATAATATGTACATTGCCGATGAACTGTGCAACCGGGTGGCATTTATTATCGATGGGGAGATCAAGTTAATCGACTCACCCAAGAAGCTCAAGCTGGCCTACGGCGAACAACTTGTTGAAGTTGAATACCAAAAAAACGGTGAGATCGCCACCGAAACCTTCTCCACTGTATTGGACGAAGATAAAAAACGTCTGCAAGAAGTGATCGCAAAGAATGATATTCAATCCATGCACACCAAAGAAGCCACCCTGGAAGAGATTTTCATCAAAGTGACTGGCAGAGGATTGGCATAAGATGAAACTCTGGCATTCTTTTACGAAAGAATTGATGCTTGCCTCGCGCAGTTTCTATTTCTATATCGAAGTTGTGATGGCGGGCATCTTCCTTTTCCTGCTGCTTTTTGCCATCCCCGAGAATTTTGATAGCAGACATGATGAATATTTATTTTATGATATTCCCGATTCATCATGGGAATATTTTGAAGGTGAATTGCTCCGGGCAGATGAAGATGGTCTTGTTGAAACGGTTGAGATTGAATTGGATGACGAGATTATCTATGGATCTTTGTACAAATCTGACACCTCGAATTTTTATGTGATCGATGATCAGGAACTGGCAATAGCCCTGGCAGATTCAGAACGTGCCTTTGCAGGGGTGATCCATATGGATGAGCTGGGTGAAGTTACTTACACCTATTATATGCAGGGCTATGAAACTGAACGCCTGCTGAACACCTACGCTGTCTTCCATAATGAAGCTATGGAGGTATTGAAAGATACCTTCGATACCAATGAAGTACGCGCGCTGCACGAAGATCAGGTGCTGCTCAGCGACCGTGAAAATGTTGTCCCTTCTTTCCTCACCTTCAATGGCAGCCTGATGGGCATGTTCATTCTTGCTGCCTATATCTTCCTGGATAAAAAAGAAGGTGTTATCAAGGCTTACGCGGTGACCACTTCACCCGTCTGGCAGTATCTCTTGAGTAAGGTAGGTGTGGTCACAGTCACCAGCCTGATCACCAGTTTCATTATCACGATCCCGGTCATGGGTGGACAGCCCAACTATCTGGCAATGTTCGTGTTCTTGCTGGCAACAGGCTTTGCTGCCTCAGCATTGGGGTTGGTGTTGGCCAGTTTTTATGATGACCTTATGCAGGCTTTCGGTGTGATTTTCGTGTTCATCATCGGGATGATGTTGCCCAATATTGCCTACTTCATCCCCACCTGGGACCCGGCCTGGATGCAATACATCCCTTCTTACACCATCCTGGAAGGTTTCAAGGAAATTCTGCTTCCTGGTGGCGATATAACCTATGTTATGTTTGCTTCATTGGGATTCTTCGCTGCTGGTTTGCTACTGTTCATATTCGCCAATTCGCGTTTTAAAAAGACGCTTACCATCTAGGCGGTAGATTATGTTGAAAAAAATCTGGACTATTTTTATGCGAGACCTCAAAGTCAATACACGTGACTTTATAGCCTTGTACATTCTGGTTGTTCCGGTCGTTTTTGGTTTTGGTATTCAAGCATTGGCCCCCAGTGTTAACGATACTACTGTCCGGCTCGCCATGCTCGAAAGCGACAACCCCGCCAAGGCGGAATATCTCGAACAGTTTGCCAAAGTCGAAGTTTTTGCAGATATGGAGGACCTGACCGCCCGGGTGGAGAAAAGAGATAATATCGTCGCTATCATTTCTGAAGGCGATAGCTCATATATCCTAACCCAGGGCAATGAACCGGAAAGTGTGATGGATTTCGCCAAATTAGTCAACAGCTTTTACGAGTTGGAGTTGGATGTCGATGAAACTACTGCTAAATTTGAATCCTTTGGCCGCACAGAATCGCCGCTTAAAAAGATGCTGGTAAATATTTCTTTGCTGTTTACCTCTGTATTGGCGGGAATGATGATCTCGCTCAATATTGTGGAAGAGAAGATGGATAACACGGTCAGCGCCATCAATGTCAGTCCTATTTCCCGGGTTGGGTTCATTCTCGGCAAGAGCATGATGGGCATGTTCCTGGCTATTTATGGATCGGTGGCCCTTGTCTGGATCACAGGGTATCAGAATGTCAATTTTGGACAGATGCTGCTCGCTATTGGTTCCATCACTTTGCTCAGCCTCGTGGTTGGTTTCATTCAAGGCATTGCCAACGACGATGTCATGAACGCTGGAGCAGGTATGAAGATGATGTTCCTGCCAGTGGCTGCTGCAGTGGCCGCTGTTGAACTGTTGAGCGACAAATGGCAAATCCTGTTTTACTGGGTGCCGTTCTACTGGAGCTATAAAGGCAACGAAGCGATTTTATCTTCTACTTCCACCTGGCCGCAGATCATTGGCTACAGTGCTATTGTGTTGGCGCTTTCCAGCGTGGTTTATTACTTGCTTGCCCCTAAAATTCAAAAAGGTTTGTCAGCCTAAAATAACCACGGACTTATATATCACAAGGAGTTTAAAATGAATTGGTATCCAGTACTTGCGTTGCTCGCTTTCGCCTACACAGGGGTGGTTTTTTGGATGACAATAAAAAAGCCGGAAAAACTTTGGAATATGGCTAAAGTTCAAGCCTTTGTAAAGATATTGGGTGAACGCGGGACAGAGATTTTCTTTTATATTTTTGGTCTGGCCTTTGCTGCCTTGGGAGTCTGGTTATTGACCTTGTAGTCGTTGTACTTGTGACCGCTAATAATTATTTCAGATAGATAAATAAACTCCGCTTAGCGGAGTTTTTTGTCAGGGAGTGGTATTGGGGGATCAATGGGAGGGTAAGCTTTTTACTGGGCTTACTGATTATGTTCCACGGTTATGACCAAATTTCCCTTTTTATGTCCTGCTTCGACGTACCTGTGCGCCTTGGCGATTTGTGCCAATGGATAGCATCTATCTATGACCGATTTTATCTTCCCCACCTCAATCAGCCCCTTGAGGAAAATTAAATCTGCTGCCGATCCACTAGCTGGCTCCATAATTACTTTCTTGCTAGTTCTCATCGAAGTCCAAAACCCTTGAAACATTTGCCCCCCAGGGTTAGCTAAGAGATAGGTTCCATTTTGCTCTAGCACTTTATTACTGCGTGATAAAGAAATCACCCCTACCACATCAAAAATAACATCATAGATCTGATCGCTTTTGGTGAAATCTTCTTGAGTGTAATCTATGACATGGTTTGCCCCAATCGAGCGCAGCATGTCCAGTTTCCCCGTATTGTCCACCGCAGTCACTTCAGCCCCAAAGTGCTTGGCAAGCTGTACCGCAAAAGTGCCGATACTTCCACCCGCACCAACAATTAATACTTTATCTCCGCTCTGGATATTTGCTTTTCGAAGAAAATGCAAGGCATCTCGTCCCCCAAAAGGAACCGCGGAGGCTTCCTCATAGGTCATATTGGCTGGTTTGATTGCCACTCCCCCTTCCATCTCTCCAGGTTCTTCAGGCAGACATATATACTCAGCATTAGAACCAAATCCTAGACCGGCAGATCCAAATACTTGGTCACCTGCTTTAAAACGTTTGACATCTTTGCCTACCCTTTCAATTTCTCCAGCTAACTCAGTCCCCAGGATGGAAGTTCCTCTTGGTTTTATGAAACCCCGCCATAATCGTATGACGAGCTTGAGGTAGATTGGAAATTTGAGACTGCGAAGTTCACAGTCTCCTGCTGTTACTGTTGTTGCATAAATTCTTATCAGGACTTCATTGTCCTTGGGAATAGGTTTTTCTACCTCTTTGAGCTGAAGGACATCCGGTGATCCGTATTTTGTCCATACAATTGCTTTCATAAGTAATCCTATAAGGTTGATTTTATCCAGTCATTCTAAGTTTAGTTTCCCACGATTAAACCAATAAGTTTGATAAAAATCTTCCTTGAGCTTGTCGAATGGCGGAGGGAGCTAGGTTGAATTGATACGCTCCCGGCTTAATCTCCGGTTCTTTGATTAAATACCAGTTACTGCCCTTTGCACAAAAGCGAGAATGGCAGCGATAAGAAATAGAATTATCGAGGATATCGTCCATGTCCTACCAGCGAGAGATGCAATCCCAATCATTCCTCCAGCCCCGGCAAAGTAAAGCATAACATAACTGATGACCATCCACTGTGTCTGACGAAAGTCTACCCTTAGAATATAATCTACCAAGAATAGAACTATTAACCAAACCAGCATTAACCCGATCTGGAGATAATAGATAAATGGACGATCAGATCCTGGAGCCTTCGCAAGTAGATAAATCAAAGGGAAAATCATCAACAAGATAGGGATTCCTATCCAATGCCCTGTACTTATTTTGAATATCATGCGCGATGAGAAAGTTATTATGCTTGAAATAAAAATAACATGAGCAGTGATCGCTCCAATTAAATTTAATCTCTCGTTCATAAATACCACTCCTGCAATGAAAGGGAAACAATAATTGTCTGGAAGAACATTACCTAAACAATTGATAATGTTTAATATTGCTTGATATCTACTTATAAAATAAAACAATCGCGATATTTATTGAATAACGATTCCGATTTGAGTATGGAAGATATTGGGGATCAGGAGGAAAGGGAAGCTCGAACCGGATTCTATTTGATAATAACAATTAGACCGGTTTGCTAATAGTTAATCGATGAAATCCTCTGGTTATTACATTTTCTTGGATGATATTGAGTCCAGCTGATTTACAGGTTGCTGTGAAATCCTGATGCATCCAGGGTTGAATATACTCAGAAACATCCATCAGCCGGATAAGCAAACCCTTCAGGGTTTGTAATATGGGTTTACTGGGAGTGTGCCATTCCAGCATTAGAACCTTATCCTGAGCAAGACGAGCCATCTCTCTCATGACCTTGATTTGAACAATTTCTGGCATATGATGTAATGCTAGGGATACAGCAACGACATTAAAGGATTTTGTCTGGAAAGGCAATTGCAGCGCATCTGCTTCAAGGAAATCGAGATGATCAAATCCTGATTTCTGAGATCCAATCTTGAGCATAACCTTGGCCAGATCTACTGCAACGGTATAGATACCTTGCCTGGCAAATGCTAGGGCAAGTTCACAAGTACCAGCACAAATCTCAAGGACGCGGTCACTAGATTTACACCCACTTGCCTTGACCATAGCATTTCTGGTCTCCCGCCTGGAAAATTCTGTGAGATCATAGACTCCGGCAAAAGTATTGTAATAAAACACTACCCGTTTTCGAAAATCCTTTGACATGCTGCTGGTCCCTTAAAAGATTTTGGTTATATGAAGGTGCACAATGTTCGTTAAATTGGCAGCGTTATGTAAAATCACGATTACCGCACCAGTTTATATTTAATACTATTGTTTAGTATAGCATACGGAATAATGAACAATTTAAATATATTCTATTAATAAGAAACTTTGGTTCTATTCCCTTATGGGTGGTATTAGACTAATGAGGGAAGGGGGAAAACCAACTTTCCACCTCCTCACCATGCGGTTCGGGATGGAACCAAAACAGTGGGCGGTATTGGACTTGAATCGAACCGGCATTGCTGTCCCCCTCGATTTTCTAGAATAATCATCGACGTGAGGAAATTTCCTAGAAACAAATTATATTAATTCGCAAAATGTATGCATCCACCTGACCACAGACGATTAGTATTATCATTGGTATTGATTTTGAATAAATTGGAAATGCCACACTGCGGTGCAGAATTGTATTACTAGGAGCAAAAAGACAGCTAACTTATGATTTTTTTTAATTCGATTATTTATTTCTGCAGCTGCAATAATCGCTATGAGGGGAGATAAAAAGATCCACATTCTTTGTACTTCCCCAATAGTTTGCGAAAGTACATTCATTGCAAAATACAACCCTACGCAACAAAAAGTAAAGAGATTAATGTCTTCATGATTTTTGTTAATTATCTTCTTAATGGAGGTTAGACTGTGACTTGCCACCAAAAAAAACAAAGGGATACCAGTCCATGTGAAATATTCTATTGTGTTAGTAACAAACGCAGCAAGAATATAGATAAATTCAATCTTGAAATATTTAATCCTACGATGATGGGAAAAAGCCAACTGAAAACGGGAAAACGCATCGTAATCTAATGTGAAATAAAAGACTAAATATGTTAGACCAAACCCCAAAATAAACCCCAAGATAAGATTGAATATTCTTATTCGTTGTTTATCGCCTTTATTGAAAACATATACAGCCGCTAGCCAGATAAAAAATAATCCGATAATTGGGAGCATGGAAAAGGATATAAAGGTAGAAAAATATACTACCACCCCCAAGCCTAAGGCAATCAGGAAAGAATCATATTTGATGGTCAAATACATTAACACAATGTTGATAAGAAATATTAACGGAAGCACTACCTGATCGGGAACCATCACCCAGATCATGAAATTTGGCGCCAAAATATAGATCAGGCTTGGAAGAAGTGGATACTCCAACTTAAAAAAGTTCTTGCTTAAATATGTGATTGGAATGATAACCAATGAAGCCAGGAGTGGAAAAAAATAAGACCCAATCCGGGTGTAATTGTATTTACACTGATCTTCGGATTGTGAGTCAGTAAGGAGATTAGTTAACCTGGCAAAGATCTTGTGTCCGGCAAGAAAACCGGGAGGCTTTGTTTGTACCCGGGTATTCTCACCATAATATGACTCGTAATTTTTGATGGAATTAGTAATGCTTGTTGATTTGCAGGCAAAAATAACAGTTGTAGAGATTGGACGTATGGCATAAGACTTGCGAATGGATTCAAAACCTTCACCAGCAATCAAACCGAACATGAATTGGAAAGCATATCCTAGGAAGATTAGCAATAGCATACTTTTAATTAGTGACAACGATTTGGAAAATACAAGATGGATACCCCACCAAATAAGGAGTAGAAATGGAAACAAGAATAGGTGCCGAAGAGTAAATGGTCGTTTCCTGAATAATCTAAACCAATGAGGAAGGGAAGATAATACTGGGGCCTGGAGAAACAAAATTCCCCAATAAAGAAATGTGACAAACAGAATGGTAAACCCAAAAACTAAATTTCTCAGTTCGAAATCAGACCATAATTGTTTCCAATCCGGGTCTCTTAGGTAAATGATAAAACCCAATACCTGAATGCCAAATAGAATGATTAATAATAAATATGGAGTAAAAGTCTCAAAGAAGGATGCAAAAATACCATAAACTTGATAGTACTCAGTTGTAGGGAAAAGAATAAATAGTTCAAGGGCTAAACCAACAAGAGTTACCCCTGCTAAAAATAACCCATAAAATGTTTTATCTGTGGTTTGTGATATTTTTTGATTTATCTTGATGAACAGAGTTCGCTTTTTGAATGATTCTGCAAGTAAATACGCGAAGAAAAGAAGGGGAAGAATTAATGAAAAAACCAAAACTAAACGCTCAGCTGAATGATCAAATAACAGGCTGATTTTTGGAATGGAATTTTTTGATAATATTGAAAATGCAATCAGACTTTCAAAAATGGAAAATAATACAAGGATCCGATAGATGATTATCAATTTCTTATAGTTAGATTTTTCCTCTGGATAATTATTATTCACCAAATAGTTTCTCCATGTAAATAAGTATTGTTACTCATAAAGAAATTCATAATGCCTGAACTTAATGTTCAGCATCTGAATTTGCGAAGCCATCACTCCATAATAACAATCAAAATAAGCTGAATTGGGAATTTATCAGAAGTATAACATAATGAAATATTTGATCGCTGATCTATTCCAGTCTGCTTTTCCACCAAGAAAAAAAACGCTCGACGGATTCGTAAAGCGATTCTTGTGGGCGGTATTGGACTCTAATCAACGACCTTTTAATAGAAATAATGGTGCTCAACCTGGTTGAACACCACTATTTCACAGAACGCCAAATATCACTGTCTCCCTCAGATCGGATAATCGGAGGATTTCTACGGGCAGGGAACTCCTGCGGGACAGGGAGTGGGTGTTGGTGTGGGAAGAGGACGAGTGGGTGTTTGTGTGGGAAGAGGAATTGGGGTAAACCTTAATAGCCCATCACATTCTCCATCCATTTCACCATGTCTCTCAGTGTTGGGTACGGTGCACAACTCTCCGTAATTCGGACCAGTGACGTACCAGAAATAACCGTCTGTGCTTTGCCCAACTACAGGAGCAATTTGCCCGGGGATAAAGTTGTCAAGCTCTATGTACTTCATTCCTGGACCTCGGCGGCAGAATAGGTTAATTATGGCTGTAAAGGTGCATGCTTTCACCTCAACCAGGGTCTCGGTGGGTGTTGGGATTGATTTGATTGGAATGTCAGTTGATTTTCCACCCTTGATTATTACCTGAACCTGGTCAGGAGGACTGAATTGCCCATTTCCCTTTGCCTGCACTTTGATCAGGTACGTCCCTGGAGCAGAGGGGTTCCAATTATACTCACTCATAAATAGAGTTCCATATTGGGACCCTCCGGAACCGGCTGCGAGTGGGGGAACTGTTGCGACAACAACTCCGTTGATCTGAATTTCAAATTCCGTGACTCCAACAAAACTGGCACTGTGAAACACAATTGTATAAGGAAGTAAGGGAAGGGTGGAATTGTGAAGTGGTGCATCTATCCAGGTTTGACTGGGACCTGGTTCAGAAGTTGGCAAGGCTGTCGCTCTTACAGGTTGATCACAAGCCGCCAGGGTAAAAGATACTAACCCGATGAGCATCCATATCCTGTTCTTCATTTACTGTCTCCTTCACCTATAAGTGTTATTTTGTTTTGGTGGCTCTTAGGGACTTACTGCATTCATGACACCTTTAATCTGGCAGTAACCGCTACCGTTGGTAGAACCAGTGATACCAAATTTCTGATTATCAATTTTATGCCAATCAAAGATCGATTGACCGGGAATCTGGAAAGTTCCCTCGCAAACCAGGTCGTGGAAAGATCCAAAATCTATATCAATTATCTTAACGGAAAGCGTGAGAGAATCACCCTCTTCAATGACCACACGAAGGTTATTGTTGTTGGTTTCCCAACCTGATTCACTGCAGGTGAGATAAGAATTGGATTCACACAAACTGATATCACCCAGGCTGGATATACCGTTGGCGAAAGTTTTTGGATAACCCGAGGACCCGGTTTGCAGCAAAGGGAGACCATACCAGTGAGCTAGATTGAGGTAGCGAGTCATGGATTCTGAGTTCGCCCGCAGGTAACCATAGACTTCTACATTTTGAGGAGGTGATTCGCCATCGTCCAGATTTGAAAATAATATTTCATCAAAACGGATGTCAAGAAGCATCTTGGATCCGAGTTTAATGGGGCAGTCAATGGAAGACTTGCTGCTGGGTGGGCCGTAAGTAGGCAATAGAGAGGAGCCATCGTAGTACCACATTTGAACCCAAAAGTCGCGCATTCCAGAACATGGAACCACCGGGACCACAAAAGAGAAAAGTTCCGGGGTGGTTACCTGGTGAATGTAGAAACCTTCGCTGTTACTATCGTAAATGTTAAACCCGACTTCGTGCCCATAAGTAGCCGCCTGGGATAACCAATAATAATAAGGTTTACAAGGTGGATTTCCCATGCCTTCCATACACATATCGGGCATCACATCCCAGATAAAGTATGGTTGCGGGTTCGCTCCCTCCCAACCTGAATCAAAGCCCGGCAAGGGCGTGCAGAAAGAGGTGTTTTGAAAAGATGGGGGCAAATGACTTTTACAACTTTCAGGGGAATAAACAATCATGGAGCCGATATACGTCATTGTGGGGTCTATTGTGGATTCATACCAAGGTGGATCATAAACCTGGATCTCATCTTCGAAGACCCCCAATTCGGGTGTATCATCCCAAGGATCGCCCATTGGAAAAAACTCGGGTTGATCAGGGACATTTCCCAAATTTAGTCCCAGAACAGCAACCAAACCGTCAGATCCAAATTGTTTGTTGTCTGGTTGGTTGGGATCAAGACTTGGAGAGATCTCTCCCAGGTAATGCAGGGTATTAGCTTGCCATCCCCAACAATCCAAATAGAAACTTAAAGGTTTAATCTCAGGGTTAAGACTGCCATCGTCGCCAGTCAAGTTCAACGAAATTATTTCAGTATTAAATGATCTTCCTTCTTGAAGGGCATCCCCCCCGGGCCAGAAGCCGAACTCGGGCTTTCGCATCCAAGATACTCCATCAAGGGAAAAATAGCAGTATAGTTTGTCGACAGGAATGAGAGTTTCTAAGCTTTTTAGCTCCAGTGTGAGGACGGCCCGCTCGTTAGCGGGAGGAGGGCAATTGATAGGATCCACATACACATGAACAAGGTTGCTGTCCTGAACCCCTTTACTGTTAAATGCGGAGACATAATACGTGGTCCCACCGTGAGCACCAATATCTGTATAAGTGATCCATTCATCCTGGGATTGAGAAGCCAGAACATCGACCCTGGACCAGGAAGGTGAATTGGGAAGAAGTCGCCAAATCTCAAAGCCTTCTTCATTATTTGAGAGATTATGGATCGAGAGCTTGATAGAACATCCTTCAACCGCAGCAGCTAGTTCCGGGGCATGGGGGGGAATGTCTGCCATAAGACTGGTAATCCAATTCCCTATAGTGCCTTGCCAGGATTGAGCAGAGCCAGGTGTGTCCTCCGGCTCAGGCAGAGCTGGAGGAGGATTAAATCCCTTTGGCGCGGATGAGGCATAGTCTGTTGTATCCTGCGCTCCTGGATCGAAATCTGTGGATGTGATCTTGATCTGAATGGGAGAGGAATAAGATGTCTGTTGGTCAATCCCCTTGGCGTAGGCAATCAGGGAGTACACACCAGCTGCAGGAGGAGACCAGAGGAATTCGGCAGGAAAATATTCACTACCACCAGCGGGAGCTGACTCCACTCCGCTGTATTCTCCATCTATATAGAGTTCAATGGCTGAAACTCCCTGGGTGTCGAAAGCTGTGGCTTGAATAATGATGGGAGCACCAAGGGAGAACTGACTGCTCTGGGAGGGGCTGGTGATTGAAATTTGAGGATGATTGGGAGGGGGATATTCAGATCCAGCACTGGCCCGGTATTGATTGAGTATCAGAATACTTGCACCTACAATAATTAAAATGAAAACTGAAGCAATAAAGGCAACAGTTATGAGGATCCATTTTCGTTTTTTAGGCATGGAATTCTCCAATTTTCTGGAAATACTTTAGGAGGAATTTATCTTTAGATGTTCACCCGCTTATTCGAAGTATAGCATAAGAAAAACCCACTCAAATCGAGTGGAAATAAGTGGGGGGAGTTGATGGACATCAGCGGGAAGGGGAAGATTCGATCTGCTCTCGCAATCCCGCGATACCAACATAAGAATGTTGGAGATCTCGAACCGGTTATTACATTAATATTTCTAAATTGTATCCCGAAGAATCTATGAATTCCAGACCTAACAGATAAGCTTTGTGAAACATCCTGGTGAGGGCTCCTGCCGCCAGGTGGGCTTACCTTTGGAAGAAGGGATGGATAAAAAAACTTTCAATTTCCACTTTTTTAATTCTTTTGGTCTATGCCGCTTTTGCAAACAGGCATTTGAGATAAGCTCCTTCCGGAAACGAAATGGGATGGTCTAAAGCATGGCCAGTCCGGGCAAGTTCCTCGAGCGGCCGCTTTGCCTCGGCGGCCGCAAGATGGACCTGTTTGAAAAATTCTTCGGCAGTTACCCGGCTTGAGCAAGAAGCTTGTATCAGAATCCCCTCTTTTTTGAGAACGCTTAACCCTAAAATGGTTAAACGCCGATACGCGGTAAGCGCACGATCGACATGTTTGTGTTTCTGGGCAAATGCGGGCGGATCGAGGATTACCATATCAAACTGGTGACCCTGTGCCGCCAGACGAGCCAGGACCTCGAAAGCATCTTCCGCGAGGGTAGTATGTACGGAATCCCCCACGGAATGAATATGCCGATTGTGGGTCCAGTTGCGTTTGGCGGCGGCCAGCGCCGCGGCATTTGCATCGACACTTACCACGCGCCGCGCCCCTCCTCTGGCGGCATAGACCGAAAACCCACCTGTGTAGGCAAACATGTTCAGGACCTCTTTTCCGGATGCCAGGCGCTCAACCTTGCTCCGATTGTCGCGTTGGTCGAAGAAGAACCCTGTTTTTTGCCCCCGGATAGGGTCGGCTTCGAACCGGAGGCCGTTTTCCCAGAACATAACTTGACCCTCCAAGGGGGCACCGGCAAGGACCATCCCTTCTTCGAGTCCGAAAAGATCTTGAGGTTTAGTTGCCAACAGCCGACTGAAACGAAGGATGATCCGGTCTGCGGCAGGAAGCGAGGGTAAAATATCGCGGAGGTGTGGGAGCCAGACGGACGTGTATAGTTTTATGACGAGGGTGTTTTCGTACCGATCGAGAACGAGACCAGGCAAACCGTCATTTTCCCCGTGGATGAGCCGACAGCCTGTCGTTTGTTGAGGGGCAGGTTGATCGAGTAGCGGGGTGCGCAGGTTACAGGCAGAGGTGATTTTAGCCTGGAACCATTCTCGCCCGATGGAGATAGGTTTACCAGCCTGCAAGATCCGCACGCGGATGGGAGAATGGGGATCGAATAAGCCGATTGCCAAAAAGCGACGTTTTTTGTCAAAAATTACGGCAAGGTCACCAGGGTGACCTGCGTAACTTTGTTGGGTAATTGCGCTTTCAAACAGCCAAGGGTGACCCCGTTTAACAGCCCGCGCGGCCTCCGGCGTGACGCGCATGGCGATCCGTTTCTCGGCTATTCTTGGAATGCTCGAAAGAATATCAGACAATTTTTGTTTCGTCCCGAAATGGTCCCTGTTGATATGCTTGGAAAATGGAGTGCTAGCCTAACGTGGGCATAAGCAGTCGAAAGTTTTTGCCCAAGGTGTTACTGAAACTATAACCAAACTCAGCTATTCATACCGCATCACCTACGAACGAAGTGAGGTCTGCTTGATGCGGGGTTAGGTGCCAACTCGGCTTTAAAAAAACCTTCTCAATATCTAGCTGACTGTTTTATGAGCGAGAGCCGAGGGTGTTTGACAGCCAACAATTGCTGGAGCTTCGTGGATTAACTCATCATTTTCTAGAGCAGCTACCATGAACAGGGCATAATCGACGCGCCGTGTAATATTGCTCTCAAGAATAGGATCTCCCACGTGCCTACTCCATACGGGTAAACCATGACTTCCGCCTTCTTCGAGGTCGCTTCCACGCACAACTGTCCATCTGGTGTCACTAGCAAACACTCGTCGACATGCTTCCACTTGGTCGTCAATATCCACGACACGAATTAGTCGCCCAAACCAGCCAGCGATCTTCTCAAATCTTTTGAACGATTGCGAGTATGCATCCTGACCATCCATTGTTATATGCCAGCCACAGGAGAAAATTAGGCGCGCTCCTGGAGAAGCGTAGTCAAGTACCGCTTGAGCCGTTCCCGATGAGTATTGCTTCATGCCCCAAGGAACCAATACCGTGAGTACTCCATCACAATCTTCAACCGCTTGCTTGATGACATCACGATCGTTCGTCGCTCCGGGCATTATCGTGATCCGCTCTTTGAAAGCATCGAGTTTGATTACACTGCGCTCCCGACAAACGCCAATAACTTCGTACCCTCGATCCAGCGCGTGCTGCACCATATATTGCCCAAGCTTCCCAGATGCCCCAATAATACAAACCTTCTTTGCATTCATTGTTTTACTTCCTCAATGCTAAGGGTGGTGGTCGAAAATGAAATATGTCCGTCATTATCTTAGCATATTTTCGTAATTGAACTGGCTCCTAACGGATGAGCTTTGCGAAGCATCCTTTAGGGCACCCGCCTAAGACAACTTGATTATACTTGCGCCGCCGAGTCACCGGAAGGCGGCCAGTGATCTCTAACTTAGAATACGCCAGGTTCCGCCGCTACGGAGCATTGACTGGTATGGATGTGTCCCTTGATTGTGCTTGCTCATACCATTCAACCCACAATACTTCAAAAACCTCAGGACGGACAACCTCTCCTATCAAGCCATCATAACGCATATTTGCATCAAGCCAGAATCCATAATTGCGATCATCCGGTCCGGCAAGGACAGGTCGTCCATTATCGCCTAGGCCGATCTCCCGATATGGAAGGCCATCGGTGTCAAATTCGACAAACTACTCCCTAACCAGGCGAAGCTGATAATCTGGATTAGAATCTAACCGATGTAACACTGATTGAATAAAACCAGACTTCTTTTCTTGTTGGAAATCAGTGGCCAGATTTGTTCTAAGTACACGCAATAATTTTCCACCTTACTTTTAGATGCTGCGTAATATTGCCTGATAACTGCTTTTCTGTATTATATAAAAAAACCGCCATTCTGTTTGAATAGCGGTCATGTTTCATGTGTGGGCGTTGGCGGACAGATCTCGAACTGTCATTATATGATATTCTTCTAAATTATATCCTGTAAAAAGTCTCTTTCTGTCTCAGCCTAACAAATGTTTGGGATGCCTGCGTTTTGCTCTACATGTATTGTAAACCTTAAAAATATTTTTAGTTTCATGCCACACTGGTTTCAGTGAGCAGGTCAACTCCCCACAGAGTTAGCTGGCCAGAATTTGTAGATCCATCCGTGTGTTATACTATATTTACTTCTCGCAGATTATGGGGTGTGGAAGACAGCGAGATTTATATCGAGAATTTCAAAGAACAGGCACATTGTCGATCTTGTGGGGGTTTAGATTACACCTGGTAATTTCCTGTTGTTTTCGATTACGTTGAATATCAACTTAATAAGATTATCAAGTATTGAGCCGTTTAGAAACAAGAATACGCTCAGGCTGTACAACTTGCGTTGCTAGAAATCATAGCCTTAGTTTTACGTCTACGAACGAGAATTATCTTGGATCAAGTTGATTTCATGATATTTAAAATAGGTGATGATGGATAAATGAAAACAGTTATTGCAGGTGCCTTAGGAGAATGTGTTCATGTTGCTGGGGTAACCAACTTCTTACGCTTAGCTGATCAAGCCGGATGGCGGACAGTGTTTTTAGGGCCGGCCGTATCCATTGAAAAGTTCCTTGAGATTGCTCGTCGTGAAAAAGCGGATTTAGTCGGTGTTTCCTACCGATTGACCTCGGAAACTGGCGCACGCTTATTGGGAGAATTCGCTGAGGCGGCAGATGACTTACGCACGAATGGAACTCATTTTGTATTTGGTGGAACGCCACCGGTTGTAGATGGCGCTAAAGCCTTAGGTTTTTTCGACGCCTGTTTTGATGGAAGTGCAACCACAGATCAAGTATCGGCTTATCTCAAGGGGGATGAGAATAAAAGCCATCCAAAATTTGATTTTCCACAAACAACCATTGAACGTATTCAATGGAAATCTCCCTACCCCCTTATTCGTCATCATTTTGGATTACCAGACTATGCTGCGACCCGCAGCGGCATCCAGAAAATATCCAAATCTGGAATTGTAGATGTGATCTCTCTTGGGATTGACCAGGATGCTCAGGAAAATTTCTTTCATCCTGAGCGGCAAGATCCACGCCGCCGAGGGGCTGGGGGCGTTCCCGTCCGTACAGCCGATGATTATAGATCCCTGTATCAAGCCACTCGTCAAGGCAACTACCCACTTTTACGCACTTATACTGGTACAGATAATTTCATCCAACTGGCTGAAATGTATGTTGAAACCATCCATATCGCGTGGAGCGCAATCCCGCTGTTCTGGTTCAACCAAATGGATGGCCGAGGACCTTGGGATTTACTGGGTTCAATTCAGGAACATCAAAAATTGATGGCTTGGTACGGGGAACGATCCATTCCAGTGGAGATTAATGAACCTCATCATTGGGGCATGCGCGACGCTCCGGATGTCATATTTGTTGTGGCAGCTTATCTATCGGCTTATAACGCACGGGCTTTTGGGATAAAAGATTACATTGCTCAGATGATGTTTAACAGCCCCCCCGGTATGACAGACGCTATGGATCTGGCCAAAATGTTAGCTGTGCTCAAAATGATCCACCCCCTGGCTGATCCAGATTTTCGAATTTGGCGGCAGACCAGGACCGGATTATTGAGTTATCCAGTTGATGTTGATGCTGCCCGTGCTCATTTAGCTGCCAGTGTATACCTTCAAATGGCGCTGCGTCCCCACATTCTGCACGTTGTGGGATACACCGAAGCAGATCATGCTGCAACTGCTGAAGATGTAATCGAATCCTGCAAACTGGCCCGGCGATCCATTGAGAATGCTTTGGGAGGACCAGATATGACTCGGGACGAGAATATCCAAAAACGGGTGAGCGAATTAACCCAAGAAGCAGTTGTCATCCTTGATGAAATTCGGAGGATCGCTTCTAAAGAGGTGGCTGACCCTTTGGCAGATGCGGGTACCCTGGCACAGGCTGTCAAAACCGGCATTTTGGATGCCCCCCAACTCAAGAACAATCCCTTTGGACGAGGGAAAATCGCCACCAGCATTGATAACCGGGGAGCCTGTATTGCTGTTGATCCAACTACTCGAAATCCGATCAGCGAGATGGAGCGAATTGCAAGCCTAATAATTCCATCCTCGTCAGGATCAAATAATAGGAGAAGTTAATGAATAAAACGAATACACGTTATACAGTAATTGGAGCAGGCAATGGCGGGAAGGCCATGGCCGCCCATCTCGCCATCATGGGTTTTGATGTTACGCTCTATAACCGCACATCTGAAAATATTGCTGCAATCCAGGCCCGAGGGGGTATTACCCTAGAAAGCCAAGATCCTGCTGGCCCGAGAGGATTCGGGCGTTTAGCACGGGTGACATCAGATATGAAAGTCGCAATTGAAAACTGTGAAATAGTCATGATCGTAACCCCGGCTTATGCCCATTATGATATAGCCCGAAAGGCCGCACCTTTCCTCCAGTCAGGACAAGTTGTGGTACTCAATCCTGGTCGCACCCTAGGTGCCATTGAATTCAAACGCGTACTCGATCAAGAGGGATGTCAGAATGGGGTAATAGTTGCTGAAACCCAAACTTTTATCTATGCATCGCGGTCAGATGGGCCCACCCAGGCTCGCATTTTTCGCATCAAGGATGCCGTACCCCTTGCCGCCTTACCGGCCACAAAAACATCCATCGTTTTAGGAAAATTGGCATCTGCTTATCCCCAGTTTATTGATGGGGGTGACGTACTCCAAACCGGCATCAATAATATCGGCGCCATTTTTCACCCAACCATAAGCATTCTCAATGCAGGGTGGATTGAAGCTACAAATGGTGGATTTCAATTTTATCTAGATGGTGTTACGCCTACGGTGGCACGCCTGATGGAAGTTTTAGATCGTGAGCGCGTGACCGTCGCCTCAGCCGTTGGCGTGCGAGCTAAAACAGCCAGAGAGTGGCTCAAGATGGCCTATAACGCCGACGGAGACAATCTGCACGATGCCATTCATAACCATCCTGGTTACAGGGGTATCAACGCACCACCCACCCTAACCCATCGCTACATCACTGAGGATATTCCTATGAGTCTGGTACCCATAGCATCACTAGGAAATCATTATGGTGTTTCCGTGCGCGGTATGGAAAGCATTATTCGCCTGGCTTGTATTGCTCACCAAACCGATTATTGGCGCCGGGGTCGCACCCTGGAACGGATGGGTATCAAGCATCTGAGTGTCAGTGAATTAACCCGTTACGTTACCGGGCGTTCAACACATCAAATGCCCATTCATGCACGTCACCCAAAACTAGCACCCATCTCAGTTACTCGAGTTGAACAGGCTCGCGAAGTTAATAGGCAAAGGTTGCTAGAGGAAGAATCCCTGGCTGAAGATAATGTCAATCTTTCGGAGAACACAATAAGTAATAATCCCCTGTGAGAAGAATTAGCAGAAAGGCCTATAGGTATTTTTGATGGAGAATGAATGGAAATTGCTTTAATTAAATCGTATTCTAATAAACCTTGGCGAAGTCCAGAAACTTACGAATTGATCGAGGAAAGTCTGAGAAAAAAATGGCGCGTCAGGTCTATTCATACTAAAAATCCTGTAGCATTATACGGATTCATCAACCGATTGAAACATGAGGGCGGCAAACATGTCTTTGTTTTTAATATTGCCGAATACCTTGATGAAGAAAAAAAAGAGGGATTTCTCCCGTCCTTATTCGAAGAATGGAAAGTTAATCATCTCGGTTCTAGTGCGAAAGCTATTGCCATTGGCCTCAATAAAGCAAGAACAAAAGAATTCTTAGATAGACATCAAATTCCAAACCCCCGGTATTTTGTATCATACAGAGAAGATTCGGAGAATAGAGTTCGGGCAGAAAAAATTGGCTACCCTTTGATCGTTAAGCCAATCAAAGAAGGAGGGCATATTGGCATCCGAGAAGATTCAATCGTTTACGATGATGCCAACATGAAAAAAATCATCAATCGCATTCTTGATGAACATCATCAACCAGCAATTGTCGAAGAGTATATCACTGGAAAAGGGATGCGTGAGTTCAGTGTGGGGATCATTGACGGCAAGATCAGACTATTCACACCTATAGAAATTGACTTCGAATCCATGGATAGAAATAATGATATTCTCAGTTTTGAGTCAGCCCGAAAAGATATAGAGAGAATAAAAACATTAAGGGATAAAAAATTACTCGATGAGATTATCGACTTATCGAGCAAGACATTTAATGCCATTGGAGCTCATGATTATAGTAGAGTTGATTTAAGAATGAACCATACTGGTTGTTATGTAATAGAAATCAACATTATGCCAGGGCTCGGACCCCATAGCTTCTTACCAGAAGCAGCCAAAGACATTCATGCAATAGAATATGACATATTAATTCAGAAGCTGACTGAAAACTCCATGCAAAGGCAGACAAATGGAAAGTGAGGATGGGAGAGCGCGGACCACATCAACCCTAACCTATTCGGCATAAGTATAATTTTACCTTGTTATAGTTATTTGCCTTATTCCTTGCGGGGAGAGTATTCACGATATAGTTCTGAATAAAACAAGCTGACCAATTGTTATTGCGCTTTTTTTGCCTGATATCTGCTTATCCATGTTATTTAACATAAGACCGCTATTCAATCAGAATAGCGGTCATGTTTCATGGGTGGACGTTGGTGGACAGATCTCGAACTATTTTTTTAAATCTAAAGAATTATAACCCTAAATTTAGTCTATATATATTGTGCCTAACGGATGAGCTCACCCGTCCTGAGTAGCCCTGAGCGCAGCGAATGGGCGTATCGAAGGGTCGAGTGGAGCGGGGGTTAGCCCGTTTCTTGTTTCTTGTATATTCGCGGCAATATGAACGCATATATAGAAATGATGAGCAATGGTAGGTGTAAAAATCCCATCCAACGCAATTCCGGCTTGGACCAGTGTGTGAGATTAAACACCCCATACAATAACCCGTTGAACGCTGTTATCCGATATGCCAGCATATTGACTCGCGGATAAAAAAGAATTAACAAGTACAAAAAGATTGGTGTGGTGAAACAAAAAGTCAATCCATAATCAGGCGAAACCAAAAGCAAGAGTGGATTGAAATCCGGCTGCACCCCAATATCAGATGTAACATAAGGCGCCCAAAACGCTAAGAGCGCAAGAGGCAGTAATAGGAGATGTTGCCAAGAGATTGACTTGAATGAAGTCTGAAGTTCATTGCGAAAAGCAACGACCAGCCAAACAAGCCCTAATACACCATACATCACCATTCCACCTGTGTGCAGGACAAAACCATATTTCACGGTTGTTCCCATCGTCTGCACCAGGGCAATCACCAGATAATTCAATCCCATATAACCAGCCAAAATACGTCCCATCTTCGCCGGTTGCCAAGCAATAAGAGTGATCATCAAGAGGGTCATGGCATGAAAAATCGGAGCATAGTTTTTATAGGGTGTAGTAACCACCTTCAAAAGATTGATAATCACATCCTGTGTTTCTTGGGGAGCATATGGTTTCTCTGTGAAGAGCGGCAACATGCTGATAATGAAAAAGGCGGTATATAGGAGTGGATACAGCCATTTACGTTGTTTGACTAACTGGTTACTCATGGCTCACCTCCAATAAGTTTAGCGATAAGCGGGCTAACGGATGAGCTTTGCGAAGCACCCTGGTGAGGGCACCCGCAGCCAGATTATTATTCCCGGTCTTCTGTCCTCGGTCCCCGGTCCGCCCCTGGCTGTCGGGTGGAGCGTGGGTTAGGCGTAATCTCTCAGTTTAAGAATTTGTTTTCTCTTCATGTCCAGCAGATCCCTTGTGAGATGCCAAATAACTTGTGATAGTGAGAGGAATAGGAAGAATCAGATTCACGTAGAAGTAAACTTGATCAATTCCTATCAATTCACTCGTCCCCAGTACAAATAACTCATATATATGAATTCCAAATCCGAGGATACCCGCGATTACACCTGCTTGGAAATGTTGCCTTCTGAGACAAAGATAAGATATTACTAAATAGAATGCCAGGGCTATCAAAGCACCACCATGCCAACTTGCGATTAACCAAAAAGCATTGACCACTGCGAGAGAAAGCAGTAATGTAATAGTAATAATGCCACTCGGTGAATATTTTTTCTCTTTCTTCATCGTAATATCAGTCATTGTAAAGATTTGCATTCCAAGCACTCGGATTTAGCATAACGGATGAGCTTTGCGAAGCACCCTGGTGAGGGCACCCGCCTAAGATAACTTGATTATACTTGCGCTGCCGCGTCACCAGGGTCGGGTGGAGCGTGGGTTAGGTTTTGTTTTTACCCTTGCTGCTTCCGAAATACTTCACGGAGTATTTCGGATAAAAGTATTTCTTGTAGCGCATAGCCCACGATGTTGTGAAGCTGTACTCACAATAGGTGGCAAATGTACTCTCGTTATTCGTGATCACAGCGCCGTGAATGTTCCATTTGTAGACCGCGGATGCGTCTAGCACTTTGGTAGGATGCACTGAGACGGTGTAAAAATCTATCTGTTTGAAATACGACACCGTCACGGTCGGTTTACTGAAAATCTGTGTAAAAAACGGATCGAGTTCCTGTCTGCTTTCTATCGAGGTCATTTGGAAACTCGCACTGATGATGTCTTTGAGAATAAAAGATTTTGCTATATCTGTCTCAACATATTTCAAATCAGGGTGGAATTGTTTGCGCAAACCCAGGAACATGCCACCAATAGTCCCCAAGAGAAAATCAAGGTAGAGTACTGGCAAGTACGAGCAGAGACGCACCTCGCTCTTGTGCGTGTAAATGACCGGGAAATAAAAAAGGAGTTCCAAATATGGGCGCAGCTCGATTTGGGTAATCACATCATGGACATTGTAGCACCGGCTGAATAGCAACATGAACGGGTGCATGCCGTTTATCTTCTTAACAGTGGGGTATTCCTGAGCCATAACTTCATAAGAAGGTATGGACATCTTTTCTGGCAAGATTTGCTTAAGTTTTTCGATGGGGAGATAACCTGTCACGAAATAAGAGGAGTTATTTCCCGCTATAAATGGGTCGTGCAGTGTAAGCTTTTTGATCTCTGAATAACTCAGCATATTTTCATCCTTATTTGGCTAACTTCAATTCCATCACTTTTTTCAAAACCTAACGGATGAGCTTTGCGAAGCACCCTGGTGAGGGCACCCGCCAAAGATAATTTGATTATACTTGCGCCGCCGAATCACCAGGGTCGGGTGGAGTGGGGGTTAGGCTGGGTAATATTTGTTCGGCATTTATTTCTTATGATCTTTTGCCGCTACATAGTGCCCCGCGAAAAGCATTAACATGCCAAGGCTCAAAGTCAAATTAATGACCAGGCCGTCAGGTAACGGTAAATCCACTAATGCTATCTGATGTGGATTTCCAAAATACATGCAAAGCAGGTTGCCACATATAACCAGTAGTGAATAACCAAGGAGCTGGATTACCCTTCCTGTCCTGGCAGCGCCTTCGTAATCGGCATAGGTCCGGATCCACAGCCATAATATTCCAAAATAGGATAGGAGGATTACTGTGCCGCCTAAACCATAAAGAGCCGGTATGTGCCGGGAGGGTTCCCAATACATTCCAAAGTTAACGAAGTTCGGCAAGAATCCCAGCAGCCAGGAAAAGGACCCTTTCTTCCCGGTGTAGAGAAGTGCTCCCACGAATGCAAGCGATGGTCCACCTCCGCCAATAATCCGGATCGTAAAGAGTGTTCCCCAAATCGCGTGTACTGTCCCACTCAATTCTTCTGCAGTATGAACCCGCTGGATCGGACTCTGACCCCAAGTTAGAGCTTGCCATACTATAGTTAAGATCACACCAAGCCAGAATAGAATCATCCCGATCTTTTGCCTGTTCATATCTTGCTTCTCCTTGATTATGTGGTCGCCGTAGATTGTTCCAGAGTATTTCTAATTCTGCCTAACGGATGAGCTTTGCGAAGCACCCTGGCGAGGGCACCCGCAGTCGGTCTTATTATCCCCGTCTCCCGTCCCCGGTCTCTTTTTCCCGGTCGTTCGCGAAGCGAACCATACCGGCGGTCAGGTGGAGCGTGGGTTAGGCGGGCCACCGCCTTTGTAGCCCGACTGCAAGATTTGGGTTCTACTAAAATTAATTTTCAGGATTATCCTTCTTAGACAAAACACCTGAGTAAATCGTAACGGAAGAGATTACCATCCAGCAAGTGTATCGGTAGAACCATTACAATCGTTTATTATTTTCCTTGTATTGAATAATCATATAAATGCCAAATATGATCCACACTAATGCATTCAATATTCTCCAAATTGGTGGAAC